>JADMIO011482761.1_pt1 | contig 87072 bp, 109 predicted proteins | sample 8958161 | NCBI WGS metagenome assembly JADMIO01 (sample SAMN16585339, study PRJNA669376) | soil metagenome | isolation source: Crop rotation soil | place: USA: Cullars Rotation, Alabama | collected 2011 | reverse complement strand
AGGTGAGCCAGTGTGATTACATTTGCGGCCTAACTGTGGCCAGTCCAGTTACGCTGGAGTCACTAGTATTTAGGTGACACTATAGAAGCGGCCGCGACAACTTGTCCACGTGGAATTCTAAGCTTAGGATCCCAATGTGCTGGAAAGTCTCCACTCTTGGTCTCCCAGGGATAGACTTCGTGTTCTGGAGAAGATGCATCAGGATTGGACAGGAAGGTCGTATAGCAGATGTTCTTAGACATTAGGAGTGTCGGGTACATGCTTCGGATGTCGTACACTGCAACATCATCATAACGCCCAGGATTCGCTCCTTGGACAAGAGCTCCCACCAACTGACTCTCACCTCCACCGCCCCCTTGACCACGCGCGATGGAGAGTGTGGGTGTTGTGGTCACAACATAGCCCTCTTCCTTGGCGTAGCGGTAGATCTTGTTCAGTGCGCGTACTTGCATCCCCTTCGTGTACAGGTCGTCGAGAAGGGTCTCGCTTGTGATAGCTTCGATAGCAGCCTCCTCGAAGACATGTTGCGACATGAACAGATCGAGCACCAGCATGGAATCTTCAATATTGTACTGAGCCATCGCAGACAACTCATCTGGATCGGCACTCTCGTATGCTGAGACCATTCTCTCCTGAGACACGGGATACTTCCCTCGGCCCAGATGGTGTCTGGAGATGTAGTCAAGCGAGTGTTTCTTGAGTGCTGGTCTGGCTCTGACATAGAACTTGTGCAGATCGAGCACGACAATGCCGGGGACATCCGGCCATAGCATGTCATTATGCTTAAAGGCGTCAGAAGACCAGTGAGCCTTCCGCATTCCGATTCGCTCTGGTGGGCGAGCGTAGATGGAGAGAGCAGACGGGTAGGTGATTCCATGTACTTTCATTCTCGCATTGAGGTATCGGAAGTCCCATGATTGTACGTTGAATCCCAAGATCAGTGCAGGATCCTCTCTTGCTACTTGATCCCAGAATCCTCTAATCATCTCATATTCTGTGGCGTAACGAAGAATAATAGAACCTTCAGGAACATACTTCTCGCGATTGTCTACATCGAAGACAGTATGCAGAACTATCTGCTTCTTGCCACTCTCACTCAAGACCGACCTCTCATGAGTCACCGCAGAAATGCATAACACGAAATTCGCACGGTCTTCGGGATCTGGCATTCCACCTCCTCGTTGAGAGGGCTTGAATACTTCAATATCGAATGAGAGAACCTTGATACAGTCAGATGGAGGCGGCGTGAATGCTTCCCTGTTGTCCAGTGGAATTCCGTTCAGCTTCTCCCAGGAATCAAATCGGTATTCCACTACTCTTCTCTTGGCTAATCTCGTGGGATCTTCGCTACCGATAACACTAGCTCCAGCAAGTGAGATCCAACAACACTGAGACATGCTTCGTAGAGCGGTCAGCTTCCGCGACCGGGAGATTACTGTATGCTCCTCTACGTAACCACCTAACCTCTTGATCTCAGGATTCTTAAACGCTGGAGAGAGATCAGGCGATCGGAGAAGTAGTGCCGGTACTGTCGGAGTAGCTTGATAACCAGCAATAGTCTTCACCTTCGTGAGTCGCATGTTGACATCGGGAAGAGAGCGTCTGATCCTGTCGATCGCTGCAGGTGATGGACTATCCGCGAAAAGAATGTATGCAAAATCAGGGAACGGGACGCGGACTAGACATTTCCTATAGAATCCTGTCTTGTCATCTAGTTGAAGGGCCACTGCATGCACTTCATCAAGCTTCTCAGAATTGTGGAACCAATCAATGACGAAGGCGCAGTCCGACCCCGGTCCACTGGTCATTACCCTTTCCTTTCAAAGCCAAGAACGAAGCCGCGCAAACCCTCGGTAAGAGGAGATGAGAACTTTGCGAGCTCTCCGAGCTTGGGAACTCGTGAGATTCTCACATCGAACGACAGGAAGAAAGGCGAAACATAAAACTTAATGGGAACACACGATATTTTTAAGAGAGCTCCCGGGCTCATGATCCTGTGGATAGTCGCAGCTATGTTGTTGCTGTTGTTAGGTATATTATACCTTATCCAACGAGTGCAGATCTCCAAGCAGGGACGCCCAGATTTAGTTACGAGCTTAGGTAACGCCATCGGAGGTGTTGGTATCGGTATCTGTGTAGTTACTGCTATCTGGATTATCTTGCTGATCGGTCTCTTACGAGACGCCCGGAATGTATGGGCAGACGCGACCAGTATCTATGTGAGCAGAGATAACTTACTGCTCAACTGGTTCGTGGGTAATACACTGACACCTCCAGCTACATCTACACAAGGAATTAGCGGTGATCCACCGGGAGATCACCAAGTATGTAACGAGAAGTTCACGACGCCGCAAGATCAGGAAGTAGCGTACGCCAAGTACCGCGAATTGATCAAGGCGTATCACGGACCCGGGAAAATTGTACAGACCTATCAGACTCCAGGTGGTCAGGTTCCACTAGAAGATGACTTGGTCAATCAGCAGAAGCTATCACTCGCTTACTATCGCTATATCTACTGCACCAAGGCTTACTTCCAAGACATCCTTAATGGAGTTGGTATTGATCAGATGGACTTCTTGACACAAGAAGCTAAGACGCATCTGTCACAGAAGACATCCAGCTGCCCACATGGCAATACTCCGGATACGGAGGCTTGTGTAGGAGGCGGTCATCCTCCATTCTGTACACGTAATGAGTGCTTTACTGCTCTGAATGAGACGATATCTGCACAATGTCTGTTCTATGATGATCACGTATCCAGCAGGATTCAACCATCTGGAGGTAAGAAGGGAGTGTTAGAGGCTTTTCAGATTCCCATGATCACTAAACCAGGAGGAATTCAAGTTGTTCATCCCTCGACGTAGTAACCATTATATTGACCGATCTCGTGAGCTTTTACACTGCGTCTTAGCAGACCTATCGCCCAGGTAGAACTTGGAACACGCACTCTGCCTCTCGTAAGGAAAGCCACGATCAGAACTACAAGCAACAAGAACAGGAAACCTAAGGTAAGCTTACCTGAAGTTTGCTGCAACATTTTTCTAGAAGAGATTGGCGATGATACCTCCAAGCTCAGGTTTGGCTCGAAGGACAGCACGTCCTGTCATTCGTGCTCGATATAAGAACGAATTAGTAATCTCGATGAAACATGGTGGGACAGCAGAGGTTGTCTTAATGCTGTTTATCACTGCCGCTACTGACGACAACCCTGCGAGATCGGATTTGCTTCTAGCATCATGAATCACTTCGGTGATGTAGAGGATCACGAAGTCTCTGGCAATCGCGAATGCAGAACGACTCCCCGGTTCTGCTGCACCGGAAATCTTGATGGCTCGTGATATGGATTCGATGGCTTCCTTATTGCCTTCGAGACCATACAGCCACAGGTAAGTGGGAACGAATACCTCTTCTGTAAACATGCTCTGTTCCACGAAGCCTTCATAGTATTTGCGCAAAGATTGCATTACTACACTACGCGACACTCCGAATGTAGAGGATAACATGTTGGTATCGTATGGTCTACCGAGAATCAGCGTGGCTTGAAGAACAGTTCGTATAGCTGTGTGGATCGGAAGAACTGGTTCCGATATTACATCCACTCTCGATAATTCGAGTGCCATCTCTATCATCTTCGTGTCCGGAGAAGTAAGATTCGCTATGAGACTCGTGGGTGTATTCGCTGTTGCTGGTACTCGCACGGCCCGAGGAGCTGGAGGTGAAGCAGCAAGAGGTTTGCGCCTCGAAGATCTCTTGTGCTGAGATGCGAGTTCACTCACTGGAGAACGACGAGTCCTGCGCGGCTCTGTCGGAGCAACTGGCTGTCTAGATCTACCTAGGCGAGGCCTGGCGGCCATCGTCGTTGGTGCACGCACTCTCTTGGTTGCTTGCATCACTGGCATAGAATCTACGCAACCAATGATGGCCAGCTCTTCAATTGAGTGCATCGGGGCAGAACTCGCCTGCGGTAAGTCTACCTTAACTTCTTCTTCCTTGGCTTTAGGCTTCCGAGCTCTTGAAGGTCTCGGAACTACTGGTTCCGCTTGAGAATGAACGAATACCAATAGACATTCGTCGATAATCATTCTTTTACACGCAACCGACCCAACCAACTAATCGCGAAGGTCAACAGGCATAAAATCTCATGGATTATTATATCCGAGAGGCTAAGCGAGATCTATTCTGCTATCAACTGGGAATCAGCAAGAAGAGTCCAGCGGATATCCTACGAGAACTGAAGGAACGTCTTATCGAGTCTTGTGGTGGATGGGAATATGCAGATGACGCGAAAGATGTCAGGTACTTGAAGAACGTGTACCTGGGAGATCATACTGGTCCTCTCAGAGGTCTTCTGGTCTCTTATCAGATCAAGGTAGGAAGCGAGTGGTTCGTGTTCGAAGTGCCGAAGACCCAGTATGACGATATGTGGGATCTTCCATCACTAGGAGAACTAGTAGACTATGCTGCTTACCGTGTGCAATGGCCCAAGGATCGCCTCTCATGTCTAGAATGTGCTACTCTACATGATATCGATTCAAGAGGATGCGCGGTTCATCGAGACGGTCCACGACCACTCCAGTACGGAAAGAACCTTATGACTCTCTTAACCGAGACTCAGTGGTATAACAAGGTACTGGATCTTGTGGTGAGGAACTACTGGGAATCCTCGTGAACAAAATGATCGAAGCCCTGTCCGAAGCCAATACCGAAACCATCAGATCTCTATCTGGTGAACAGGCGTTGAATCCCCTTCTGTCTCTCAGGCACAAACTTATCTCTGAATTCCAAGGATGGAACTACTCCTCCTGTTCAGGTTTCTTCTTGCGAACTCCCAAGAACCCACAAGCGATCTATCTTCAATTCCCGGACGAGATTCGGTTAGATCTGCACAGGCTCTTAACAGCACCACAAGTACAAGTGGGAGATGAGTGGTACTCATTCGAGAGTCCAATCTCCTCTCTCGAAGATCTCTGGCAGATTACTCGTGAAGACCTGTGCAAGTACACAGCATATCGTGTCAAGCTAGAAGCAGCACCTCGCACCTGTGATGACTGCCGTTATCTCCAGGACTTCGAGAATCGGACTTGTTATCGTCATCCAACCGTAATCAAGCCGTTCCATCCCAACAAGAACCCGAAGGAACTCTTGACCGAAGAGCAGTGGTCAACTCTTGTCTTCATGGTAATGCGAGGAATGGTTCGAACATAATGTCCCTAATTGGGAGAAGAGACTTCTGAACCAAAAGTCTCGTTAACAGATAAATGTACGTCTCATGCCTAGGACTAAGAAGTCTATGACGAGTTGTGAGGCGAAAACTCCAGATGAGATCATGGTTTATGGAGGTAAGCCGTCTCTAGGAGTCGCTTTGATCTTTTCACTTTTCGGTTTTGGGACTGATAGGTTTTACGTGGGTCAAGTCGGTGCGGGAATCGCTCTCCTGATCGCTTACCTGACAGTGTTCGGTACAATCGTGGCAGTACCCGTTGAGTTCCTATCTGGTCTTTCTCTGGTATTTGCGATCTTGGGCAACCGTAACTATGCGTTCATGTACGGCACCACGGTTGTGTTCGAATTCCCTACAACATTCGATAAGGTGTTGGCGGTTATCTGGATCTTCCTGATGGCATTCTTTCTCGTCTTGGTACCGTGTGCAGCTGCGGTTACTCATCGCTGAAGAACTACTCCCACAGAAAATTAGATGAGGCGATCGGATAGAGATCAAGTCCGAATCGCTGATGTAGTTAAGGTCTCGACTCTTGGAGAAGGTTCACAGGGAACCGTGTGGACTGCTCGCAAGAGAAGCAGCAGATCTCGAGGTAAGGGCCCTGCTTCTGCCCCATATGCCCTCAAGCAACGTCTCATTAAGAAGTCGGATGCGTCCATGAGGACTACCAAGACCTCTTCCGCACTTAGAGAGATTGAGTTCTACAAGAAGGTGGCAAACCGCTATCCCGACCAGTTCTCTCAGCTGTATGACTGGGAGATCACTGAAGCTACTCAGGAGATGAAGGATGCATTCAACACGGAAGTCGGAGGAACGACTCGCGAAGGTCGAAGCGCTCTCAAGCAGTTCACTCACATATTAACTACTCTCAGTGCCAGGAAGGAAGGAGTTCTGAAGACTGTGTATCATACTTTGACACGAGCTCAGTGGCTATCCATGCTCTCTCAAGTGTGCTACGCCATCGCTCTCATACACGACCGAGGATTCTCTCATGGAGATGTATGGGAAGCTAATGTCGCCTTCATGCGTGTTCCCTACACTCGCGATATACAGATCTACAGGACCACTGTACCCAGCTTTGGCTATGTCTGGTCGATCATCGATTACGGAAGTGTCGAGCTCAAAGCAGACGAGACCGAACAAGAGAAAAAGAAGAAGAGAGCGTCGAGCTACGAGCTCGACGATATGATCAGCCTTGCTTCAGGTGAAGATGACGCGGAAGAAGTCTGCGGAGTTGACAGTGTGGATACACAGTCGCCGGAATTCCGCAAGAGAGTCTTCGCTAGTCTGGATGGTCCTTCAGTACGAGCCGCAATGAAGAAGACTGGACTTCCCATTCAGCAAGTATTAGCTCTTATCAGTTTAGATTCCTATCTCTGGCATGTATGTGGACATGAGAGATCTCCTCGTGTTAAGCCATGGATTGATCGTGATGCTCTCATTCATCTTTCCGAGGTGAAGGCCTCTTATGCCAATCTGGCGGTGTTCTTCGCACGTCTTGCCAGAAATGCGGCGCGTCATAAATGAGAGAACCTAAAAATTTCACATGACCGAGAAGCTGAGGAAAGCTCTTCTTACTCGTCTCGGAGATCGGTCTCTTGTACCCGATGACACATTGATCGGAGTTCTGACAGTGAATGGTGTTAATAAGCCGGGACAGATGAGACGCTATGATAAGGAATCATATGCCGCAGACATTGTAGAACAGCTAGACTACACGACTTATCTACCCCAACTTCTACCCCTAACAAGAGGTTTCATGACAGATGTATTAGATCCGGTGATGTCTGTCTCAGTACCAGCCGGAGTGTATCGAGTGACAATGCGCAAGTTGTTGCGCCTGACTCTGACTCAGTTACAACAGCAAGCCGAGCTAATGAAGCTTGACGTACTTGATCTTGATCAAGAAGGTATTGCTGCTCTGATTTTGATTAACATGGATGAGAAGACCAAGCTGATTCCGGCTCTCGCCCATGCACTCTTGAGCAAGGAGATCGCTTATGTATACGGTATTCGATTCCAGATTCCTGTCCGTGGTCCAGACCATCCTTCGTCCACGATCGCGTTCAAAGTCACCCCTACCGATATGGTTCAGTCAGTGGGTTTAAGCAAAGAGGACCTGTTGGCCGAATGTGAGAACCAAGGAATACCGGTAAATCGCAAGGAGAACAAGCGTCAACTGGCAATCCGCCTTGTTGTCTGGTGGACAGAGCATGCGGATCAGGTAAGAGAACCGTTCACTGAGGGATTCAAGGGGTTCTTATTGGAAAGAGCAAAGAATGTCGGTTCATATTGACGTGAAGTCTGAGAGCATGTCTCGTACAGCCGCTTCTCCAGCATTGGCGGATGTCTCTAGTCCACGTCCACGTCGTAAGACGCTCTTCGAGAACACAGAGATTGTTCAGAAGCTAACTCCGGAACTGATTGCGGCGATTCAAGCCGAGTTAGAAGAACAGCGTCTCGACTATGAAGCTCGGATGGACGAACGATTCAAAGACTATCTCATGATAGCAGCGAAAGAGCGATTGGAACTCGAACGACTGAAGCTTGAAGCAGGAGATCGTTGGGAGGAAGGGACGGGGTCGACTGCAAAATCTCGAGATTCAAAGGCTTCACCATGAACGCAGAAGAATATCGTCGAATTGTTCGACTCCATCCGGTTCTTGGCAAGCAGACAGTTGAAGTGCAGGATGCAGTCGTCAGTCTGCTACACAGTATAGTGCTTCATCTCACTGCCCAGCTAGCAAAGGCCACAGGTGAAGGGCCGGCCAAGACCAGAGAGTATTAAAAATTTTCTTCGTGATACGCGACGCGTGACAGAGATTTTCACTCACGGTACGTGAGTGAATCTGACAAGAGATGGCCTTAGTGAGGCATGAACGCAGCCCCAACGGCTCCGAAGAAGTCGATGCCGAACGCCGCCGAGAGAGACAGAGAGAGGAGAGCTAGAGATGAAGTCGTGTAGATGGTAGCTATCCCTAGACTCTTGTAGGTCTTCCAGTATAGATAGAACATGACAGCAGCGAGAATTCCGAAGAAGACTACTACTCCAACCTTCGGATCCATGTGACGTAAATCATTCAGGAAGCCGTCAGTATTACGCCAACCTCCTCTTCGGAGTGATACTGGTTCGATAGTGATCATCTTCTCAGCTTCGCAATCTTGGCTCGGAGGGACTCTCCTAACATAGACAGGCATAGTCACTGGTGCTTCCAGAGGTTCAACGAGTACCGGTTCTGTCTCCATCTTTCCATCAGGGCAAAAAGAATGGGTAACGGTTTTAGTTCATTCGCTAGTACCAACATTAACCAGACACAGATCTCGTCGATTAATCAGACATGCAACGAGAGCGCTCATAATTTGATTGAAGACGTCACAATCACTGCTATCGACAGTCACGTCGGAGACATCACGCTCAGCAGCACGCTGAATGTGGGGAGAATGGATTGCGTAATGGATGCTGTAACTACGGCCACTGCACAGGCGGCCGTCACTAATACAGCCGAAGCTCAGATTCAGTCTCTGCCATATCAACTTGATTCCAACAATATCAACATCAGTCAGATAACCGCAGTGCAGAGTTTCCAGCAATCCATCATTAACCAGTCGTGTCAAGAAGTAACAGAGGCAGCGGTCAAGGATCTGTTCTTGACCTTCATTGACTCATCGACAGGGAACATTAAGGTCACCAGTCAGTCCCAGATTGACTCCATCTCATGTAATCTGACAGCCAGCAGTTATCAATCTGCAGCGGCCACAGTCAAGAACTCTGCCTCGGGTAAGATCTCTGTGAGTTGCTGTGGTTTCGATTTGGGAATGTTGATTCCGGTGGTCTTGGGATTGGTAGCTCTCGTCGTTGTCTCTAAGATGGCTGCGTCGAAGCAAAGTTCAAGTAGTTCCGGCGGTCAGGTGGATCCAAGTACCGCGTTCATCCAAGCACTCCAAGCAGGTAGAGGAGGTGCGAGTCAGCCTCCTCTCTATGGGCCTCCGAGACCTCCCTCTTCGTCGATGGGAGGAACGAGGGCTACCGTGGTTCCTGTGAGTTCTACAACTGGGGCCATAAAAGCATAACCAAATGGATCCGACTTTAGTGACTCGGATTACTGCCACTGAGGGATGGCTCACTCCAGACGAGACCGCATTCCTTGAGCATACGTTACGAGATCATAAGCTGTTCCAGTACCTATACACTCGTAACGCTATCAGATTGCGGTATCCTCCTCGCTATGAGGGAAGTTACAAGGATTTCGTGTCTTCGATTTCGTTGGAGTTTCAACGAGCTCATCAGACTCTGCGGAGATTGATGCACAAGAGTCCTTACTCTCTCACAGGAGGACAGCGTGCGTATACCGTCATTAACGACGAACAGATTCCACTTCGAGATCTGGAGATTGGTAGTCAGATCACTCTGGGTTATCGACTGTTACTCTTACGTCCGAAATACGATATCGGTAAGCATTCTTCTCTCGTCGAGCTAGTGTTTCCTGTCACGGTCAAGGTACTTCCAGTGGGGACACAATACTACATCATGGATGAAGATCATATATTCCAACTGACCGGCTTCGAGAGGAGGGCTCTGTCTGAGCATCCTTCACATCACGTACCTTATCATATCGACCTGCTGAGAATGGTCGCGACGAGTGACGTACGGGTCCCCCCGCGACCTGAGCAAGAGATAAGTGAAGAGTCGCAGAGGATACACGTCATGCTAGATCAAGATGAGAAGGCAAACCTTGTCATCTCAAGCACTAACTGGGAACCGGGATCACCTGCAACAGCTTTGACTGAAGCAGCTCACGGGAAAGTAGAAGTTGATCCCAAGGGCTACGAAACTTTTAAACGAGCTCTCGGTACTATCAGTACACGGTTCTCCGAGGAGACACTAACAGCTTTGTATCGAGTTGCAGAGAGGAAGAAGAATCTGATCACCAAGCTGTTGTTCGATGTGCACACGCATACCCTGAAGCTAAGTCATGTCATTGCAGAATTCACATCTGACAGTCCAGTGGATACACGATACAGTGATCTAGAGAGTAGAATCTCTGAGTCAGTAGGAGCAATCTCTAAGGAGCTCGATGCTTACTTCTTGGATGAAGCATCACTCTCATCGGCGAATGCCACGCTGTACATCTCTGTGTCTTCCAAGCACCTGGCCAAGATCGGAGACAACTTGGGAGCTCTAGTACTCTTCGACAACTATCTCGTCGGCTACACCTCGACGGATTCTCTCATTGACAGAGTAGCAGCACGTCCAGGACACGTGATAGTCTCGTTACAGATTCCTCCAAGGATGCCGGTCCTTCTCCTACCGGAACACACAGGGATCTCTAAGCAGCATCGAGCGGTAGTCCTGCCGAGGGACACAGTTTTTCAATTGGAGGAGATCAGGTCGCTGGTAGTACTGGCTCAACCACGAACTTACAGGAAGCTCTATGCGATGCGGTATCGACGCACCGAGACACCACCAACCAGAGAGGAGAGAGCTGCCAGGATACCACTCGGAGGCAAGGTGAGAGACACGCACTTGTTACAAGTCGAACCAGAGATGGTTCTGACTATTGCTCGGGACGTGCCTGCTTAGAAATGCTCATCTCACAGAGAACTATCTCGAAGCAGATGGGGAAAATTCTGTTGAAGACCACGTCATCCGAGAAGCAGGGAAACTTCTTGATCAAGTGGAGTTTGGCGGTCTTAGAATCTCAGATACCTTCAGACAGGAGAGTTCTCGACAGATCTTTGAAGTCTTCCTTAATCAACTCCATGACAACCACATGTATACAAGGGGAGAACCCTTAAAATTCTTCCGGATCAAGTAAGCCTGACGAGAATTTCTTGAGGCTCACTTGGTATATACACTTTGTTCTCTGACATGACCACTGCTATTTTCACCACGCGCACCTGCGAGGAGAACCTGGGAGAGAATGCATGGTACCGCGAGGTCGGAACTAAAGGTTGGAACGCGGTCGACACCATGGGGGTTGCCCACATGAAGCCCGGTAAGAAGTATCAAGTGTTGAAGTGCCCTGAAGGGACATGGCCGGGACCGGACCTGACCACCTGGCAGCGGCTCAACTTGTTCCTGCATCGCATCGCCGACAGCTTCTGAGACACCTCTCTTGTTCTCGGTAAAAAGTTTCACACTTTAAACCTCCCATTCTCATGTGGCTACTTCTTGGTGGTTTGTAGGACTGATCGTTGCTGCTATGGCCATAGCGGGATTCGTGATGGGCATCATCGCTCTGACTAATTCCTCGTCGACTAGTGCGACCTTGACCACTCCAATTCTGAAGCATCCCGGGGCGGCCAATCTTGGTGCCGCTCCCACAGCCTCAGCGGCCTCATCTCCCAGCGGGTTCACCACTGCTTCGATTGTATCTGGTTCCACTGACACAAGTGGTAGCGTCGAGGGTACAGTGACATCAGGAGGTACTGCCGGTCTAATCACAGTCACGTTCGGCACCGCTTATGCTACTGCTCCGAAGGGAGTTGTTGTCACTCCCTCTTCTGCCACCTTGTATACTGCAGGAGCCCTCGCGGTAGAATCGTTCAGCGCAACAGGATTCGTTGTCCGAGGGACTCCCACATCTCCGGTCGCTCTGACGGATAAACTATTCTACTACGCGGTGTTGTGAGAACGGTCTCGTGGAGACTGCAAAAAAGACAGTTCCGATACGGAAATGTCACAGTATCCTAATACCGAGTGGACTGGTGGTAGGATTGCAACGGCTGTAGTTGCAGGAGTAGTACCCCTGATTATCGTGTTCGGATCCGTCTATCTGCGTCTACCCAGGCAATGGATGAGATGCGATAAGTCTGATTGTTCGGTGACTCCCAATTGGATCTTGTGGGGAGGTCTATTTATCCTCTCGCTGATATGGGTCTTGCTTGGCATTTCGATACCGATAGCTCTAGATGGAGTGGCTCCGCAGTGGTGGATTCTACCAATGTTTAACTTTATTATAGCTCTGTTACCATTCGTCTTCCCAATAGCCGAAGGATTTGTCGGTACCTTCATGTGTCTACTCTTGAGCATCGGGACTCTAGTCCAGTACGCGGCAGCTCAGCGGTCCTGGTTAGCGACTCTGTGTGTTATACCGTACGTACTCTGGTGTCTACACGCGTTTTGGTTTTTGATACGGATGGGGAAGCCCCGGGCTCTTACCCGACTGTGCCAGGATCCAGTCATCTTAGCGGATGTGAGACACTAGACCTCTCTGACAGTCTCTGTGGAGTTCTATGGCTTCCAACATCTTACTGGTCGCTTCCTTCTTACGGTAAGTTAATAGCACGATGTACCTCTTCTGCGCGACGATACTGCCACGAATGGGTTTGCTGCACTGAACATCGGTGCAGATCTGCAACAACTGGCGAATCATCTTTCGTTCGCGTCTCATCTGCTTAAGGATTAACAGCCCGAGGTTGAGATCCTCCGTAACTCGGCTTAACGCCTGTTCAGCACGAACAAAGCGTGTCTCACAGTGAGGGCAATCCATTACTCTCATATATAATCATCGAACCCTCGGGAATTTTCGTCAAGTTTTATGAATCACAGAGTGAATGATCAGGCATTGGTATGGCAAGAAATGACGGGGCATCCCTTCTTCTCGAGCCAAGTCTCGATGACGCGGCGGCGCAGGCGGTCACGGGAAGCGATCAACTGCGGCTTGATCTCCTCGAAAGCCTTGAGTTTCTTGCACTTCTCCATGTGCTCTTGGATCTCAGGGCCGGTCATCGCGTTCGACAGGGAGATCTCGGTCTCGGAGGTCAACCGCTCTATGATCTCTTGCAAACGCATGAGCGACTTAGAACGCCATCCGAAGTTAGCAACGGCCGCAAGGTAGTTCTTCTCACAGATCTCACACTGCTTGCTCATCGTTGGGAAGTTGTGGATATTAACTTGGCGAACCCGATAAAATTTACGGTATGATCTCCGACACTATAGTCGAATTGACAGCTGAAGGAGATCCAGTAGAAGACGAAATTTTACATCGCAGAGCCAGAGAGCATGGAACGACGATATCTCAAGCATGGCTAGAACAAGAGACCGAGAGAATTCATAATCAAATTGCCGACCAACTGATAGAGACTCTTAATACTCTACACGATCGCTGTAGGATCAGGATTCGTGAAGCTATTTGTTCAGGCGCAACACCTCTCAAGGTGGGCAGGACCAATCGTAACACGGCCATACTCGCCGATGAGATCACCGATCTTCGCTACGAGCTTGCAGTCAGAGATAGAATAGCAACAGCCATAGCGATGTACGACGACACTAGACAACAAGCTATAACAGGAGCTTTACGACTTTTTCCTGTTCAGATGCAGAGGGCAAGAGACCGTGCTACGAGTATCGCTAACAGAATAACGGCTTCCGAGATACTCGCGCCGGAATCTGTGAGGCTCACTGAACAGTAAATGACGATCTGTATTCGTTGTAAGGGGACCGGTCAGGTTGAGTTATGGAACAAATACCCGTGTCAATACTGCGGGGCTTCGGGACATGAACGTGACGGAAGCACCTGCCGCAACTGCGGAGGCTCTGGAATCAAATACATTTTCGTTGGTATGATTACATGCGAGAGGTGCGGAGGAACTGGAAATGAGTGACATCAGAGAAAGATTACCCCGGCGTCTTAAAAGGCTGAGAACAGAGCTTCTAGAGACCGAAAAACAATTGGGTTATGCTCAAATCATGTTTACCCGACTTTTCGATTGGTGTTACGGCCGTCTATCACCTCTAGTAAATGAGAGTGCAAGAGGAGAAATCTACAGGGGATTCAGGGTTGTAGACCACGACATTAAACTCTAAAATCTCAGAAGAAGGGTCTTGAAACACAAATTAAGAATCTCGAGAAGAGAATTTCTACGCGTGACGCGTAGAATTGGAGTCTGGATATCAAGAAAGATGTCATGGCTCAGATTCTAAGTGGAGTCGTTGGCATGCTTTTCGGTCAAGAAGTATCTCGCAGGATGAGCAGGCCTGGAGCGCTTAATATTTTCAACAAGTCATACACAGAGTTCCACGAGAATCTTACAACTCTGATTGATGCCATGATCATGGATCCTGATCATGGTAAGCCTGGACCCGTGATCATTATCGGAGTTAACAAGAAGATTCCAGCAGAAGGCCATCACATGTGGTATCCACGGACTAGAGCTCAGAGAGATGAAGAGTACAAAGATAGTCCTAAGTGGTTGGAATGGTGCGACGATCGATACACGGGCCTGTATAAGATCGTAGACAGGTTCTCTCATCCTCCGGGACGCACTTATTACGTGGGATGGGAACCTAAGTTTATCTGTTTCTACCCAGCCATCCCCCTGCCATGGACAATGGGTGAGGGAATTGGTCCTCTTGAACAGTTCAGAAGAGCTTTATTCTCAGACACAGAGAAGACTACAGGCAATCTCGAAGTCAAGACCTACCCCATTAGGACTCACCGTATCGATACTACAAAGTTCGAACCGTCTCTCTATTCCTTAATAGTCAGGGTACATCCTAAGCCTCTACCTAAGCAATTCGCGACTAACAGCTTCATCCTGGATGAGTACACTCGTAATGATGAGACAGGAACATTCTTAATTTCCGGGAAGCGAGGAATGGCCAAGACTTCTACCGCTATTCGATTGAAGAAAGCAGTTGAACAACGATATCCAGGAGTATCAGCGACTTTAGTCACAAATTTCAATCCTGGTCAAACAGGAGTGGACATCTTCAAGTTGTGCCTGGCCAATATCAATTCAACTACTCCTCACATAATCATCATTAACGATGTAGATGTTCACATGGAAGTAGCAGCATCTGATCCCGTGTTGAAGGGAAGAGCTGGCGACAGGCGTTTCACTCACACTTGCGACAGAGCAACATTCCAAGACATGCTAGACATCTTTGCATCCACGAAATATCTCATAGTAATTCTAACATCAGAGAAGTCTCTCGAATGGATGTGGTCGAAACAAGAGTACAAGTCTTTTGTTCGTACGGGACGCATTCATGGAGAGATCCAGATGACTGAGTCGGATGCATCCTGCATGCTTAACCGGTATTCACATGACTAAAAGAAACCGCGCATCTTTCGAGTCTAGTTTCAATGAAAAGATGACGACTTGTAGTAACTGCAAGGGAACAGGTCAGGTTCCTCAATACGAAATTTCGCGTTGTCGAGCATGTAACGGCACAGGGCAGGCTCCAAACTTCTCGGGTACTTGCTACACATGCGGAGGAAGCGGTACAGTTAAAGAATTCGTAGGCATGAAGTGTTGCGAATGGTGTCATGGTTCTGGCCAATATGAGCCTGGACCCATCTGGTAAAAAGTTTTTACATCAACAAGAGAGTCTCTACTTCCAGAGTCTTGAGACGCCGAGACAGGTGACGCGAGTACTTCTTATACCTGTGCAGACGGCTCTTCATCTTCTTGAGAATTAAGCTCTTGTTTCGCAACTCGTTCTCACTGTCTCTCGCAATCTGCCGGTAGTACTCCTCGTGGTAGCCGCCGTAAGAGAGAAGCCGTCTCTCATGGAGGATCCTCTTGACCCAGTAGATACTGTGCCTGACCTCCGGGATGCTCAACTTGAGCTTCTCAATCTTCTCGAGAGTGAGCTTCAGGTTCTCCCGACATTGCCTCTCCAATGCCAAAGTCTGGCTTAGACGATCTGGCTTCGGGAACGCTGTTCTTACACTGTAAGCTACAATGTCCCAATCGGGAACATATGAGAACGGGAGACAAGTCTTCATGTCCACGGAGGCATGAACCCACGAAAAGCTGTCGTTGACAATAGACATGAGAACTTTCCTCTCGGCGAACCCAGAGATTTTTTCGTCGTCTCAAGGAGTTACCTTATACAAGCGACACAGTCTCTTGTATTCCTTCTCCAAGATTGCACAGTTGTGAGGCTCTTCCTCTTGCTTACAGAGACCAGAGATGAAATTGTCTAGTTCCTGTCGAATCTTCTCTCTGACATCTGCACAGATGGGACATAGTAGATCACTGCTATGTACAAGGAAGCAAAACACATGAAACTTGTGATCGCAAGTCGAGGGTTCTATCTTGGTGTCATCCAGTGATTTATCACAGTTACTGCAGACTTCCATTTCCTGTCAGTCTAGACTCTGTTAGTCTTCTCTGTATCAGACGATGTCCGAACCGCAAATTACCAGTCCCAAAGTTTTAAGATCTTCCTTGAGCCGTCCGACGAGAAATCTAAAGTCGAGAATAGATGGACTGGCAATTTACCAGTCCGTAAATTTAGTTCTCGCTCTTACCGAAGTTACCGGCTACACTAACCCAACGAAGAGGTTAAACCTCTCTGTTCATAGGAAAACATGGACGTAAAGAGGAAGCGATATCCAGATTGGACCTTCCGTAACGGCATGGTCATTGGAACAGTGGTTGGTTATTCCGTGGGGATTCCAGAGACGGGATTGTTCCGCCTGCAACGAACGGCTCTCTTCTCAATAGGATTTTTGCCTCTGTATTATGCTACCATGTACCTCACAGATCGCATGATCTTTGGCTATTATCGCTAGTACTTGAGTAGTGCTTCGGCGAAGATCTTGGGAAAGCATTCTATCGTTGCACAGTCGGTCTCGAGTTCTGGATCTAGTTCCATTAAACGTGTCTTGGCCTTGTCTAGCTCACGGATGTTATCCTTCTGAACAATATACTTAGCCATATAACGACAATAGTCACCAATTGTCTCAAAAACTTCTTTCTGTTCCGCTTGGGAAGTAGTTCCAGGTTTGATCTCTGTGCATTCGCATGGGATGCTCATGTCCTCTTGCTCCTTGACCTTGTCCATCTCGAACTCGAAGCAACCGCGGTAGATAACACGCAATGTCTCATCGAAATCTACGTGAGGATTAATTGCGATAGTCCTTAAGAGAGCGGTGTGAAAATCCTTAATACCATCACGATAAATCTGGCGCTTGACCCACTCCTTACAGAGGGAGATTACCTGGTCCATCCGGTTTCATCTGTATCCAACCTCGCAGTTTACTCACCAAATGTCGGAGGCAGAACATCTAGCGCAGAGTATGAAGGATGATCTCGCGGAGCAGGAGAGGATCATCAAGAAGGCGGAATGGTACTTGAACAACGTGGATCTTACAGTAGAAGAAAAGAAAAAGTTTAGAAGAACCGTGGAAGATCTCAAGGAGAGGTTACGCGAGACCAAATTACAATATCAGAGAGACATGGAGGATCTGCTTGACAGTCTCGAGAGAGAATCAGAAGCCACCGACCTCGGTAAAGAGTCAGATGACGAAGCGGAACTGGTACGCATACCATCGGGAACAGTAAGAAGTCGTGGACGCAAGAAGCGGTGGTAGATCTAGGATAACGTGACGTTATTCTATACTTTTACTTCACAAGATTCGCGATATGAATCGTCTTGAATGTTCAAGTTGATTGTCAGGAATTTGCGGCATCCACACTCCTTATTACACCATTCCGTGGAACCGTAGTTGAGTATCAGTCGTCTAGAGATCTCGGTTTAACTTTGTGTTCTTCAGCGTACTCGACTATCTTGCTCTTAATCGTGGGAATGACATTGAGCATACCGAATGTGCCAATGAATTCTCTATGATGAGAGCGTGGCCTACCACCACAGGACTCGCAGATGACTGTCCACTCGTTCAATATGTAGGACATCACTACAGGAATATGTAGTTATTGCCACTCGGAATTTCCTCGTGGAAACCAATAGTTAATGCGTGTCTTCTTCACGACAAAGCATATGTCGAGTCATCACTGTTGTCGCCCCGAGAAATCCAAGGAGAAGTTATTGAGGAGTTCTTGGGTGGATGGGTACTTGATCAATGTGGTAGAAAACGGAGATTACTACACCGCGCTTGTAGGTCATCGCGAGTTCAACGTGACTCTCAGTCGAGAGACAAGACCATTCGAGGTAGAGGATGGACTATGGACCATCGCTGTGACTTCGGTATGCGATCGGGCTTTCACAGGTTGGTATCTCATGATCAGGAAGGATCATGCGTCTCCTGATGATCTATTCGAGAAACTGGAGAAGTACGTAAATGATCTCAAGAACGATCCCAACTTGGTCCGGCGAGTAACGCCAGACTACTCAAGAGGGGTTACCGACGAAGAGGTAGGACAGTTATACAAGCCTCAGTCCATCGAGAAGACCGATGAATAATCGAAGATACAAACTATTAGTAATCGTCTCGATTACTGAACGAGGATCCTGGGATTTGATCTTAAGGTCGTTTTATCTTGTCAACAAGGGCTCAACTCCTGGTGAAATTCCATAGCAGTTGTAATTTTCCCGAAACCGGGATTTGAAATTCTGGATCAAAGATTCATCTATCGTTTTCCACAGGGATTCGTCATGTCAATAATGGTAAAGACTATAGATTATCAGTATTGTAATCTATGATTGATCGAGGAGTAGTGGCTTTTAGTTTATCGCATGATTAATGAATCGTGCCTCCATTATTGTCCACATTCTGATGAACACGAGATAGGCAACTGGGACACGTACAGCAAGTGAACTCGTCCTCGACGAAGCAAGAATAACAGGCGTCTCTGCGATGACGATCCATGAGCGCCGTGTAGTCCCTGTGACCATAGATGGGACAGCCACTCTCGATGTAGCCTCGTGCTATGTCTTCCTTAGTATAACACAGGCGACAGAGCAGGCCTCCGTATCGAAAAACATAGACCACACCCGTAGCGAAAGCGACCGTGAGAGCGAACAGATACATCTCGCATATTAAGGAGACGAGACTTAATTATAACTCCTTGCCCGCTCCAGGATGAGTCTTCACGAATTCCTGATAGTCAGTTTCGTTAAAATCTTTACAATGAGTTCTATACATCTGATAGGGATTTATCCAAGGTACAGATGTTGAGTAACCTTGTCCTTCAATACAAGGGCAACCGCAATCTACATGACAATTGGTGGACCAGAACTCTTTATCTTTAAACTTCTCTCGACATGGCAGAAGAATCTTTGCTCTCGAAGACTTGGCTGGCTTCCCATGACCGTTCCTCCAGACTAGACCTTTCCTCACATGATATGTCTTGCCATAACGAGAGTCGTTATCGAAATTAACGTCTAGATCTCCGTCTGGGTATCTTAATACCCAATGCAATACTCCATCTTCCAGCTCCTCCAAGGTCTTGACTACAATCTTGTCTCTTTCCTTCACAGACAAGCCGGTGTACTTGGGATCTACACCGATAATCATTTTTTAAGTTCTGATTTCGGCTTCAACCCTTGAGAAAGCGTCAGAAAATTTAGGGACATAGATTATGCGATTCCCTCTGCTCAGTATCCATCTCTCGATCGCTTGTCCTGCACGATATGGAGTGGGATTGGGACGATTGGAGATTATGATGAGGGAATTAGTTGCCAGTGATCCGTTCACATAAGAAGATGATCCGTAGTCGGTAACAATGACTCTGCTTGATGCAACCATTCGCACTTGATCCAGTAGATCAGTAACAGTGTCGGTACTTAAGATTTTACCACCTGGTAATCGTCTTGCCCATGTACACATCTCCTTAGTCTCTGGGACTACACGTTCATTGTGCTTGAAGTTCTCTCTGCTCTGACGCGGGAGAGCTAGCACATTAATAGTCTTCGGAGTATCGTCTGCGAGACCTGCAGCTCTTCTTAAGAATAGAATATGAGTAGACCACAGTTCTTCAAACATGGGTACATCAATAGTAGGCTCGTCCATTATATGATGCGGTACTATAATGCATAAGTTCTTCTCAGGAAGTACCGATCCACTCGAACCAAAAAGATACCGTTCTCGAGGAATACCGTAAGCCTGCAGTGTTAACTTCTTGTAAAATCTCTCCTTGTCCAGAAGGATTCTGACATTGGGATATGTTTCTTTGATCTCAGACCAATAGCGTATGAAGACCCCCGATTCACATTGCCAATGAAGGAATGCGTCATCCATGAGTGTGTCGATCATGAAGAATACCGGGACATCCTGTTCATCTGACGGAGGAGACCAAGTTGTAATTTCCCGCTTGAAAGTCTCAATGGGAGTGGTTATTGATTTCACATTACGGACTTGAAGAAAGGAAGACCAAACCGGTAAATGTGAAGACATAGTTTGCAATCTCGAAGTAACTAAGTATTCGTTACGTTCAGCTAAATATCGGCAAACACGATGTTAACAACGTCCATCACTTTGTCTGGATCAAGATGACAATCATCTGTGTACTTAGTCATATCTGGCTCTTGATCAGGCTTAAGAATGGATTCGAAGATAGATTTGAATGGAATTCCATTCTCTATACAACGCTGCCTCAGTCGATTCTCGAAGTGACGAGCTATTAGTAATCTCCTGGGATACGGTCCGATACACCACTCCCACTCACGCACAGAAGACGGATGACTGCCCCAACCAATCACCTTGTATCCTTGTCTCTTCAGGTCCAAGTGACAACGGAAGAACCGATCTACACATTCAACTACCACTTCTACCTTGGATTTAGTCTTCTGCTTCTCAATCTGATTAACTAGATGCAGTCTACAGTCTACTTCACCTACTACCAGCAAAACGTAATCCTTATCCTTGTTGAATTCCGATTCGGACTCCAAGAACTTCAAGAGATTGGGATAGTGATGCTCGTAGAAATTGTATGCAATGGTAGCTCCGAGTACGCGTGAGATAAAACGACCATCTGGACTTACCGCTCTTGTACCAAGAATCGCACTTGGAGGCGACTGACTAAACATACATACATGACTATTACCGAATACGTAAATCTTAGCCAGCTTGGCGGCTTTTTGGTCTCCTCCAAGACAGCAAGAATCACCAGCCCATAATCATCCGGCACATCGGGCATGGACTGTTCCTGATCTCGAGCATCTGATCATGGACCTTCTCGAGAGCGATGCGGTTCTGGTCGTGCAGGTCCTCGAGGTCCTTGTGATGGTCGTGGGCATCGACCATGCTCTTGTAAGAAGCGGCCACCTTCTCCTCGATATCCTTGCCGTTAGACAAGAACCGCAGACTGCACATGGCAGTGAACTCCGCCTTCGCCTCCGGGATTGTCTCCTTCAGAGTGGAAACCATCTGACTCAACAAGATCCTGCACTGCTCAGTGTAGTACAGGCTATCCTTGTCGAGAGCAGCCAGCTCCCCGCGGCACTGTTCGCAGCAAGACATGGCAAGAGAACAGAGTATACTCAACTATTGAGCCCTGGAAAATTTTCCACGGCTCTTCTCTACTATACATGAGATGAAGAAAGTCACTTATCATTCGCGGCCCATCATTGATGGGAACTTCTGGAGAGCTCTTGCCGTTACGGGAAGAGTAACTATTGATGTTCTACCTGGCAGCTCCGATCTGCTGGAAGCGATAGAACTCGTGCATGAGAGGACTCTGCGCGAGTACACGGAGTATCTTAACTTGGCCAAGGAGGAATGGGGACTGTCTCCCGAGGCCTCAAGATGGTTATCTCTACACATAAGCTGGGCGATCACTAATCCGAGGATATCTCCGATTCTTGATGAACACGGCAATTTTGTCCGCTACCAGTGCGATTATTTCTACGGAGATACTCAGTAAGAACTATCGGAGTTCCTCTTCAAAAACTTTCTCTATAATCTCCGAGACTGTGGTGGGATCTAAATGACAATAATCTAGGAACTTGCTAGTATCCGGTAGATCTTCCGAAGTAAGGATTGAGTCGAATATGCTCTTGAACAGGATGTCATTCTCTTGACATCTCTGCTTCAGTCGCTTCTCAAATTGACGAGCAATCCATAGTCTATTGGGATAAGGACCTATTGTCCATTCTCCTTCCGGAACAGACGAAGGATGACCACCCCAACCAATAACACGATAACCTTTGCTTTTCAGGTCCAGATGACACCTGAAGAAGCGGTCCACACATTCATTCACTATGTCTTCGGAGGAACGATCGACTTGTTTATTGATTTGATTAACCAAGTGTAAGCGGCAATCTACCTCTCCCACTACCAAGAGAACGAAGTCCCGTTCTTTATTGAATTCGCTTTCTCCCTGAAGGAAATTAAGGAGACATGGATAATGATGTTCGTAAAAATTATAAGCGATGGTCGGTCCTATAACTCTAGAGATGAATTTACCGTCAGGACTGACTTCGCGTGCTCCCATGTCGATACTGGGCTTACTTCGACTAAATACACGAACATGACTATTACCAAATACGTAAATCTTCGTCATTTTTTACCATTCTTTCACGGAAATCTTTGTTTAAAGTTTCATCTGCCACGATTTCTGGCATAGTCAATAACCAAGTCGGTACCACATGCAAGATGACAAGCCGCATCCTTTAAGTCAATTATCCAAGTACTTTCGGGCGAGAAAAATCCTTCTTTGTAAGCAAGTATATTGAATACAGTTTGTTCAGCTGTGTGATGTTGATAAGGGGAACCTGGATAACCAGACTTACCCAAAGGAGATATTAAAGATGGATTATCTTTAATTGTTTTCTCAAACAGTTCTGCGAATACTCTCGTTCTGGGACTGACACGTGCAATAATTAGTCTACATCTCCCCATTGGAGACTTCATAACTCGATCACGAAAAATAGGATCTTCAATCAAATCCAACACTTGCGATGCACAAAATTGTCCCATCGTGAAATGCATGGGGGAATACAGATCGGTAAAAGATGTTACTGCTTCTGCATAGTCTCTTACCCTTGATGCAAAATATAACATGCATGGATTATTGATAAAATTACAACAATGTACAACTACTATATCTCCATCTTTACTATTTTTCATGGTCCTATTAAAAATTACTGCACGCCAAGCACCGAGACCCATCTTATGGTATCCAAAGTTTGTACGCATAGCATGTTCATCTGAATATTTCTTTACAGCCCAAAGATCATCCGGATTTTCTTCGAGAAAACTTCTTGTCGTGTAACCGCGATAAGTGGTCGCCCCTCCGGCAATAAATTTTAATCCAAGTTCTCTCATGTGCGACTCGCCAAAAGGAATTCCTTCATCATGAGGGGGTCCTTCAGATCCGAATGATACAACGTGTATGGGAGTTGACATTTTAATATCTTACCCAGGAGGGAAGGTTTATGTCGCCTTCCTGAGGCCTGTTTTGAGTATTGATCCACTGAGATGGAAAGATTATGGTTGGAGAATCATTGGCATTAAGATATGCTCCCCACCAGCTGAATGAAGAATTTGCCATTACTACCGCTTCACAGAGAGACATGAGTATCATTTCTTCCCAATCTTCAAGTCCGAGTTCGGAGACATATACGATTTGAAAATCATCGGACGTCACTATGGATTTCATCCTGCCGCATATAGTCGCTTGGTCTTCTCTCTCATTAAATATCAGCAATGTTTTGAGATGTGGCTTTTCCTCCCTAACCCGTTGTAGAGCGTTCCGATAATACTCATCAGGTAGTATCGGATAAATATAAGAGAGGTTTTTGTAATCTCCGAGACGGAAATGTAAAGCGCATGCATCAGTATAATTAAATCTATCTCTTAATGTTATCTGTTTCGGAATAACATTAAAGAAATCTAGGATAACTTCTCTGGGAGGTAGATGTCTCCAGTTCTGGAAGTAGCCTTCACATCTACTCGAGATGTTCTCCCTAGCATTCTCCCTTATTGTCGAGGAGAGATCAGTATATGCCGCGAAGTTGGAATAATTGCCACACGTCTTCCAATTCGCATCGGGTAGGGATTCTACCAAGAACTGAAGAATCTTGGGACTGTCTTTCAAGAATTTGTCCCAATGGGTCGGTCTCTCAGACGTTCCATTCTCTCGAACGAATATCAATTTAACATCGGGTACCAAGAGCTGTAACTTGATCCCTGCTCCTATAACGAAGAGCTGATTGCCCAGGCCGCCGATTACGGGAATTGTTAGATAGACCGTCATTTTTACTGTTTCATCGCTGACCAGTAAATCCAATTGGGATGAGTGGTATCTCCCGGGCCCGGGGGGCGAATATTGTATTCAAAGTCACGAAAACCAACCTTTGTTAAATCGTCTTCAAGCTGACTGGGGTCAGTGACCTGAGTGTCGTAGTATCCATTAGTACTTGGAGCATCGTGTTTGTCTTGATGATATCTCGAAGTCCGAGTATCCTTGGGATACACACTTCCGTAACCCATCTGAATACATAAGAACCCACCTCTCTTGAGAACTCGATTAAATTCTTGTAAATATCTAAGTCTAATCGAATGACAGCAAATATGCTGAAAAGCTATGGTACTAATGATAATGTCATAAGTTTCCGACGGGATATTCTCTAGATCGGTTCCATTGCAATGATAGAGAACTGGCGGATTCTCTAGATCGGATGTATAAATCTTGGCATTAGACAAATTAAGTTCGGATAAATCGACCCCGTCAATTTGCCTAAATCTATCAGAGAATAGACGGATATTCCTTCCCGGACCGCAGGCAAAATCGAGAGCCTTAAAGTTCCTAGTATCACCCATCTTGGAGTGACGAATTAAAAACTCATGATGATCCTGCCATGAGTTATGCGCCTCAAAAGTTCCAACTACTCCATCATGAATTACACGTCCGGCCTCAAATACAGACTGAGACGCTCTTCCTTGGTATTCACTTATTTGCATTCGAGTGTAACCGTCAGTCATGTTAAGAACACGTTTAAGTTACTGAAACGTGTTTGATGAAGATTAAGATTTATATTGTTTCCTTTAAGAAGATGGATCTTCTGACTCGACTGTTGCAGAGCATCTTTGACGGAAGTAATGATCTGAGCGAGTGTTCAGTCACGGTGATGAATAATTATGTTCCTGTACGAGAACAACCAAACCTGGATTTACCCCCCGAATTGGGAAGAAAGATTTCCGTCATCCACAACAGTGCGAGGCCCTGCTTCTCTACCGGTCATCTATCACGAAGTTGGAACCAGTGCATTATGGATGGATTTAGAGACATAAATCATCCAGCATGCGACGCCGTAATATTGGCTCAGGAAGACACACTTTTTACCCCTAATTTTCTTACCAAAGTGATACGTCTTCTAAGTACATTAGATTATATTACACTCGGCACTGGCGATGAAGTACAGGTATTAACCCCCATGGCAATTAGAACGATCGGTCTTTTTGACGAGAGATTTTGTGGTACAGGATATCAGGAAGCAGATTACTTCCGAAGAGCTCTACTGACAAATCCTGAACGTACATCCATCAATGATTATCCCCATTCCAGAGTTTTTAACCCCGTTGAGAAGGATATTTTAATTCATGTTCCATGGGGTCATGTAAGGGGAGATCCAGATACCAAAGCCAGTGAATCACAACATCCTATTTCTGAAGCTGTATATATTCACAAATGGGGAGACGACTATACCTGTTGGACCAGAGGTTTGCCAAAGGTTACTCCTTATCCTAAACAGTACATGATGTATCCTTACTTCGAGAAATATCTTCCTAACTTAGATAAGAAGTATATATGTCACTGAGGTTTTCTTTCATCATCGTCTCCGCACCGGGAAATGACGAAAGAGTAAATTCTATAATCAGAAGTATTGAGTCCCAAGAAATTCCCGAATATGAAATATTAATTGTGGGTTCTGGTTATTCCCCAGGAAAGAATGTAACAGTGTTGAATTTTGATGAAACAGTGAGACCAGCCTGGATAACCAAGAAGAAGAACTATGGAGCCAGAATGGCAAGGTTCGAGAACCTTGTGATCATTCACGATTATATAGCCTTCGAACCTGGATGGTATGACGGATTTCTCAAGTGGAATAAGACAGACTGGAAGCTATTGATAACCCCGCTAATAACACTCGACGGAAGACGCTGGAGGGACTTTACTATCTTTCCACCACATATCATGCATCTATGTCCACAGTTCTCTGAGAGAGCTCTTCTTCCCTATGACTTTGTTGCCACGCAGAGAACCGCTCGCTACATGTATATAAGCGGTGCCTACTTTATCGTGAAGAGAGAAGTTTTGCTAGCTTTTCCTCTTGACGAATCTCGATGTTGGGGTCAGGGTGAAGATGTTGAGTGGTGTGAGAGACTCGCTCGTGCTGGGATAGTAATTCGATGCAACCCGTTCTCCGTTGCCAGGATCGTAAAGCCAACTGGAGATCCTCCCAACTGGCAAGTTGAAATTAGTAAAGAGCAGTTAACATTGTTAAAATCTCTAGACATGGAAGTACTGAGCACTGAAGGTTGTGATTGGATTAAACGAGAGAAAATACCGGCCCTATTGCCCGATGTTCCTGTACATCTAGTAGTCGATTCACCAGATGCTCAACGTAAAGAGGGTAGTGTGAATGTTTTTATCTCCATAGAGCCGCCGGCTATCTGGCCACGAGTGCATCAGCTCCTGAGGGATCCAGATTGGTGCTCGAAGTGGGACATTATTGCCTGCGCTGATCCATCTGCAGTGGCTCTTAAAGATAAGGCTAGGAAATATGTACACACACCCTTCTGGGTAGAACCACCCGAAGATCCATCTCCATCTAAGATCCTGGGAATTAGTACTATTATGAGCTCTAAGACATGGACCGAGGGTCATAGGTTAAGACATTGGCTGCGAGAGAACTGGCCATCGTCGGTTCACGGAACGATATTTTATGGCGCCGAACCAGCAGAACCCACAGCACTACGTCAACCTTACCCAGAAGATAGAAGAGACTGCTTCCGATACATGTTCCATCTGGTGATAGAGAATTGTAGATCTCCTGGTTACTTTACCGAGAAGTTAATGGATTGTCTTAGATGTCGAGCAGTACCAATCTACTGGGGCGATCCCAAGATAGGAGAAGTCTTCGATACGAGTGGCATGATCCTGGTCGGGGATTTAAGCGGTCCAGATGTCGTTGCTTTAATGCGTGGACTCACGGAACAAGATTACAGAAGTCGTCTATGGACTCTGATTAAGAATGCTGAGACTGCTGAGAGAATGGCAGAAGGAGACAATGCGCATCCGAGAGATCCAAGTAACAATCCTGGAATGTACAATCGTTTAGCCGAGCTGCTTCGTGAAGCCCAGAAAATTCGATGAGTTTCCCGGAAGAGATCGATCTGGTAGTCTACATTAATCTCGACAAGAGAGAAGATAGAAGGAAGGAGACAGAAGAAGAACTCAAGCGTGTCGGTGTTCCAGAGAGCAAAGTTCTCAGATGGTCCGCGGTATATCGTGAAGGACGTCACACTAGAGGGTCTCCTCTTGGATGCACCATGAGTCATGTTCAGGTACTCCAACACGTAGATACTCTACCTCCCGAAATTCAGACCGTTCTAATATTGGAAGACGATTTTAGTTTTAACGATGATGTATCTGAAGTCCACCAGTCTCTTCAAAAGTTCTTAACATATCCTCGAGATTTATGGGATGTCGTTCTTCTGACTTACCATGTTCAGCGCAGAGAAGATTATGACGACTTCGTGTCGAAGGCGTTATATTCGCATGGAACCGCAGGTTATCTGGTCAACAGAAGCGGATTGAAGAATCTTCTCCGTAATTTCCAGGAGAGTCAAGAAGGTCTCCTCTCCACAGGAGAATGGTTCTATGTTCTAGATATTCACTGGCAATATTTTATGTCGGGTGGAAAGTGTTTTTACTTTAACAAGTCCCTTGGGTATCAGAGATTAAGTTACTCTGACATACAAGGTGCGGTGATAACAAACCCTAGTCGTGTCGGGTAACATACTGTGAAGGTAGTACGAATATTGTTGAGTTATGATTTGCAGGATACCAGTCAGGTTTCCATTGACCTGTTGCCTCCAATAGAGCCCAGTAGTTGATTTCCCAAGTTAGACACTTGTGAAAACTGACGATTCCCGGTAAGTTTTTCATCATGAGACTGTGGAAGTTCTTGATAGATTCCACATCTCCGATGAAGTAAGATCCACAGAACCGCCACTTGATATTGTCTAGACTGAAGTCCTGAACTGGAACCGGTCCCCAAACACCAGGGACTGCCATCAAAGGACTCACCAGTTGCATCTCAGACTGAGTCTTGAGAGTAGCTAAGCTGGCTTCGGGATCCGAACCCAGCATCTTAGAAATTCCAAAATCAATCCATGCGTAATGAGTAGTTCTCTCCACGCCAGGAAGTTCCATGGCTCTAACGAGAAACTCTGTCTTAGCGTTCTGGATTTCCATGCACTTAAGAGTGCACCGATCTGGATGTCCGGTGTTGGGTCCTCTTAGTCCAGGAATCTTCGACACTACTTCACGATCCACGAATAACTCGGTTAACAGAAGAGGCTGATAATTGCATGTGGGGTATAGTGCCTTTGCCTCCGAGATCATCTCCGGAGACATGAACACGATCAGGTTCTTGAATTCTGATCTTGCTAATGGACCGAACAGTTCGAGATACTTCTTATTGCTCGGACGCGTACTTACGTCACCTTCGTGTAGATCTATGAACGCGGTCACGAATGTTACTGATGTCATGGCATTTCTCTTACGTAGACACTAGCAACGAGTGTCTATTGTTGCGTGGCACGAAACTTTCGTTCTTCTCTTAGAGCTCTCGTGATATAGGATTTCCATTGTTCACTTGTAGTTCTCCATTTCGGAGACTGGGAAGTTGGGGTCCATGGCACGACCTCATGTGAGTGTCCTCTGAACCATTCCTGCTCAATCTCCCAGGGAAGAATGGGAACCAAGTAACGTCCAGTGATTTCACGAGTGTACTGTATACCCTCAATCTTCATGTCTCGCAACCATATTTTACTAAATGTAGTCTCCACCGCGTCTAATCTGACACATCCTTCTCCTCCATTCCAACTAGAACTCGAAGTTATGTCGAAGTATTTCAGGAGGTCTTCAGTATGACCAAATCTCCAGAAATCACAAACATGTAAAGGGGGGAAACCGGGAAACGGTTCTTCTACAGTCCAGTAACCACAGATGACCATCCTACCCTTCAGAGATAGTTGACCGGGCTTGGGGATTACCGGTACGGAATCGACATTCTCCTTGAGAAAATCTATCATATTTGGTCTCGAAACAACTACGTCGCTGCGAATCTTCAAGCAATATTCTATTCCAAGACGATGAGCATAGTTAACTCCGTAGTAACTTGTTAATCTCTGAAAATTTTTGTTGAGATGATTAGTCGCAAAGAAGTGTGGACTCTCTGTTGGATCGGGTACAGGAACAAATAGGAAGACTAATACCCCATCGGAGACAGCACGTCTCTCATCTTCGGAAAATGTGTATTGATCCTTCTGATGTGTAGTGGAGACTATTACAAGGACACCTTGCTCAGCGAGAAATTTACCAATTGCTATCGGTGTTATTCTTCCGAGTGGTCCCTGTATGACAACTGCGCCTTTCCACTTCACGCCGTGTCTGGGGTCTCCCAAAATCTGTGGCTCCTTGATAATAAACATTTTCTGTTCGGTGATCAATCACAGCAAACCATACCAATGACCGACTGCTACACAGAATACGTCAACTTCGTGAAGACTCTCGTTGAGAAAGGAGATCTCACAGGATTCAAGAGTAACCCTCGTTACACTTACATGCTAGAACATGTCGACGAGAAGCTAGGTTTCGAATATGTGTATCACATAATTACTCGATTCCCATGCTCGAAGGAAGACATCGTTACTTATTGCAAGACGAACGATGAGCATGGAAATCCTGAGAAGTACAACTTCTTCGGCGAGAAGATCTCTCCTAGTTCTTTGCGGTACTTCCTACACGCAATGCTTATTCTTACTTACTTCGATTCGAAGACCTCTGTACCGATCAGGATCGTTGAAGTGGGTGGAGGATACGGAGGCCTGTGCCTGGCTATTAATTACTGTCTCAAGTTCTTTCCCAACCTGAAGGTCTCGAGTTACACCATAGTGGATCTTCTCGAACCTTCCAAGTTACAAGAGATGTACCTATCCAGGTTCAGTTTGTCTTACAAGTGCGAGTTCCTAGATGCTAAGAATTTCGGGGCGGAGATTCCAGAAGAAGGAGATCCTCTGTTCTTTATCAGTAATTATTGCCTCGGAGAAATCGCGGTCCATCTACAAGAGAAGTACTCACAGATCCTTCTTCCCAAGACTCGGCACGGCTTCATAACCTGGAACTCTCCACTCAGAGACATCAGGAAAGTTATAACTTATGAGGAAGAATTCCCGAAGACGGGACCGCATAACCTCTACATACGCTTCTAGACGTTGAGTAACCGTTACGGTTACTGAGAATTTCGAGAGGATAGACATGTTCTATATGACCACTCCCAATGTCGATGTCCGAACAGCAACGTACCGGTTATGTGACGACTGAGATTGCCTGTACCCGTCTGGGCCTTGAGAAGAAGGAGCTGATTCGCCTTTGCGACAAGCATGCGATCCCCATGCAGAAGAAATGGGGAGTTACCCCTGCTGTGATCGATAAGGTCTACTGGGCTCCTCGCCTCTCACACATGTGGGCCAAGAAGCGCGGGGATGCAGATGAGACTCTGGTAGTTGGCCAGATGTGCGACACGAAAGATGCTGCGGTGGCTGTGCAGATGAGCTCTGCGGCGTTCATCTCCTGGTGCCGCAAGCATCACGTCGAGATGGGCCTCGACATCGAGAAGCTCCAGGGCTACGTTCCCTGGATCATGTGGACGGAGCAGTTAGAGAACGTCCGTCTCTCTCGCTATTAGGTTGCCTTTTGATTTAGCGACACTTGCAGTGATACTCCTTGTCTGGCCAGATGATCACGTCACTCATTTCGTCACACTTCTCCGGATCTCTCGAGATCTCTTCGATCAGATCATCTGAATGCTCCATCAAAAACTTACAGTCTCGCTCTGGGTATAGTTGCTTCAGCATACGGACCACTGTGTTATTAGTACTCTCCTTGATCTGAACCAGAGCCTTTAACACTTCCTTCCATGTAGAACATGTGATCGACCGTACGCGTCCCCCAGAAGGCCCTTCGTTACCTATAAACTCCAGAGTAACTTTGTACTTGTCTTCCACTCGCCAAATTCCCAGTACAGGAATCCAATCTCCTCCTCCGGTAGCAAAAGTTAGATCTTCGTAGAGTGCGGTTTCGCCTTCTCTGTGGTTCTCGTGTAGAAGATATATATCTCCGTCGTGATTAAGAGAAGAATCGAGGAAAGTCTTGACAGCTTTCTCCATTTTCAGCAGAGAACCCTTCTAGCTTCTCAGGGCCGCCAATGCAGCTGCGAGCTCTGGTAGATCGTGTGGAGTGTACTCTATCGGTCTCGGAACATCTGTCTCTGTTACATGACGAATCCTCGCGTAGTTCTCTTTGGTTACCGGATCACTGAGCATCATGTCGGCTCCCATGATGGCTCCGAGGAGACCGCCTGCTATTGCCGCGTTAGTAGTGTCAGAGCCTGGATGATCGTGGATGACCCAGTACATCGCTCGTGAAAAGCTACCTGTATTGTACCCCTCTCGGATGTCATGTAGACATACTAGAGCCATATATAGAGAATACAATACCCACCCCTTCTTCTCTCCATTGAGTTGCCAGTCTTCTCCGGTCTCAACCGCGGTAATTAGATCTCCAATCGTCTTGTGAAGATGCCTGCGCGAAACCACATACTCCCAGATTTCTCTGGGACTTCTTCCCCGCAGAGCAAGACGAACTGCTCCTACGTAGATCATGTTGGCTGCAACATTAACAGTGTTCGGATTGGTCAAGAGTGCATCATTCACTTCAACTTCGACATCATCTAGACATGCCAGAGGGAATGCTCTCATGAGAGTACCGTTGCTCTGTGATGCATCTCCAGGCGAAACCACCCCGTGTTCTGGTAGGATTCCGAATGAGAGACGATAACGATTCACGAAACCCGCATAAGTCCTTACTCCCTTGAATAGCTGACGAGTATTACGCCCGATACTCATAGCAGAATTGGCCCATGTCATGTAAGACTTCGCTACCTCTTCTCGGTTCCAATGACCGACTCGGACTAGACAACGTGCAAGTGCCAGTGTCATCTCTGTGTCATCGGACACCTGACCTACTCCGAGAAGTACACTGGGTTGATATTTCCGCCTGAACTGAAGACGATGTTGTAGAACACCGGTGTAGCTCTCAGTGGTTGTCCAATGAAACTCATGAGGAACACCAAGAGCGTCTCCGAGAGCTACTCCAATTAATCCTCCGAGGATTCGATCTGTGTAAGAAGTCATGGAATTTTACATGACTCGACCCTTCGTTATCGTCACGGTAACGAATTTTTATTACTCGAATTCAACATAGCGATGTGCTGTCTTGCATCCAGACAGAATACAGTCCTGCATGGCAAATGATCTTCTCTTCTGGAGATGCCACCTCTTTCGAACGATTTTCTTTCCTGGAAGTCGGCGGGGGCTCCTGACCAAATCCACGAGAGCGACTGGTGTCGTTGCATCTCCGATCGCTAACATCTTTCCACAGAGAGCAGTCTCTCTGCGAGAACGGAAAGATCCAGCAGCGATTACCTTCCTGACTAACTTAGGTAGAAGTCGCTTGCTGAGATGAATTCTATCATTGTGAGCGAAATCAATCACTTCCTTCCTGATTCTGCTGTACAGGTCTTCAACACTGACCATAGAAGTTCTGTCTGGACGCATGAGGAATGAAGACAGCGAACTACAAGTAAGAGATTCCCTGAGAACGAACATCTTTTACTCGTCACGAAACTCAACATAAAGTCACCATGGGCTTACTCGGATGGATTAAGTCTATTTCTATAACTATCCTACTGTTCTCTGCAATCGCATTCGCCGAGTTTTTCTGTCTGGAGATCTACAATCATCAGGAACGACCAGTCGAGGAATCGGCTAAAGCTGCCGCTCTGATGACTGTGGAGGCTCCTCTTGAGATGTTCCTGATCTGGCCTGTAATGCTTGTGGAAAGATTTCGTTCTTGATCTTGCATGTTGGACAGAATCGAGCAGTCTGAGACACCGAATTAGATTCCAGTGTGTAATTCACGATGTTATTGTCGCATTGTAAGCAAGAATCTACTAGTGTCCTGATAGTTATTGTTAGATTGCGTAGATCCGGCGGAAGAATAATGGAAGTTAGAGCCCGCAGTTCCAGAGCTGTTATTCCTGTCTGTTCAGGTAAAAATCTTACGGTTCTCTCGTAGGTTTGCATAATAGCGGCATTCTGTATACGTAACACGACATTTGTATCACCTTCTACAGGAATGAATCTGGAGACTCTTATCGTGTCACTTATCTCTCTCCGACATGTTGGACATGTCGGAGGAGCCTTCTCTATCCATTCTTCATGGAATTGGTGCTTACATCCAGGAATCAGTCTGGCTTTCTCTGAAGTCGTGATGTCACTCAAGCATACGTCACACATGACATCTTTCACACACAAATCCATGGAATTTCTAATAAGGTTAACCGGTCTTATACATCGCCATGACTCACTACACCGGAGACATTGGCCGACTCTTAGAGATCATAGAGGATCTCGGTGCAGTCTCTGAAGATGAAGTATACGGAAGTCATGATCTCTTACATGAAGTGAATCAATTTCACTCTCAATTGTTAAAGATATACGAGAACACTTGGCGTTCTCTTCTCGATATTTTTAAGACAACCTCAAGAATTAAGATTCACAGACTAATATTTGCCGATACAAACTCCAGTGCAAGGATGGTCTTATACCGGCAGATGCATGTTCATGTTACAAAGATGATTTCTTTTGATCCGAGTGCCGTTAATGACATCATAAAGTTATACTCCCTCATTTATTAGCTGAGCGAGTACGAATGCATGTCCCATTTTCCGTGTGGGATCGTTTAGAATCTCGAAAAACGTCTTGTCTTTCGCATCGTATCCGTCGAAATCTCTGAGATAGACAGTCTGAGTCGTCGAGTTAACCAGCTTCTTCAACTCTGCGTAACCACGAGTACGGATTACATGCTTCGCGTACAGAGGAACATAGATCTTCTTGCGAGCTTCAATGTATCCAAGATGCTCCACTTCTCCGGTCTCGGGGTCTACATAGAGAGAAAACTCTGGCTTCGCTCCTTTCCCCATGGGAAATCTCCTTGGAGTATCATCTTCGAAACCTTGTTGAGCCCATGTGTAATACCTTGGAGATACACTACCATCATCCGCAAGATGACTTCTGTAAACCTTAGAGAATTGCCAAGCGTTCTCTAAGTTCTTAGCGTAACGAGGGACTGGTAGTGTCTTCCATAAGGTTAGCTCCACTGGTCCAAGGTTGAATGGTGATAGGTCTCTCTGCCAGTCGACAGCAGCATGAGAGGTAGTATTAACCACAATGGCTCCCTCGGGGAGACGCGTCCTGTAGTTCACTACTTTAACCGGCATTTTAGTCTGGAGATCCCCATACTTTACACCGAACCGCTTACAACATAGAATCCCGTACTCTATCTGAATGGGTTTCAGTTCTTCTACCAAAGACGAAACTGGCATTTTACCAGTCCGGCTTATTTATGGGATCCTGCAAGGTTTCCGAGACGAAATCTTAAGTTCAAAACTTTTAGACTGGCTAATTGATAGTCCGAAGTTTGAATTTCATATCATCTCTAAGCTCTCGCGGATCCTAGCAGCGGACGAACCATGGAGTCTCCGATCACAGGATCCTGTCAAGACGATGAAGAGGATCCGGCTCCTTTAGCCCAGCCGCAATCAATTCTTCGTCGAGATGCTCTGAGACTTTCGGCCCGTTATGGTATCCATATCGAGAATATACCTTGAAGTCTGCACGTCTCTGGCATTTAAGAAAATCTACGGTGTCAGTTAATTCATCTTCAGAGCACTTAGAGCAGGGAACTGATCTGTAAACTAAATAGAAGAACGTAGTCAGGATTCCCATGCTGACTAAGATTTCGACTCCTAATAGATAACTCATTGCGTTTACCTGTTGGTGCTCCTTGTTAGATTTGCAAAAGGAATGATCGTAGGAGTAGATCCGAAGAACACCGATCTATCTCCCAAGGAGTTAGAGAAGGCCGTAGTACAGTCTGTGACTAAATTGAACGTCTTGAGCGGTGTAGGAGAGATCTATCGTCGTGCAGACGGAAGTCTACGTCTCAGGTTCTATGATAACGAGAACTACGAAAGCGATGTCTACGTTAAGGATGGCCTAGTGATCATAGATTACTCCACTCCTAAGCTGGAAGAGGTACAAATTCCGAATTGCGAGAAGTACATTCCACATCCGTATAAGCCTGGTTACTGGCATAGCTTATGTGTAGAAGGTTGTGGATGTGGATGTGTAGTAGATGCAGGATTCATGGAACTAGATGTTCATGATCCTTCTCTACGACCTTATCATTCTCACTGCAAAGATTTTGATATCGATAAGATCCCCAAGGTCGAACCGCCGCCTCCACGACCACAACCAACAGGTCCACAGGGACCGATCGGCATGACGGGAACAGTGTATCCAGTCGGTCCAACGGGAATCACTGGACCGAAACTACCTCAAGTAACCTCTGGTACGGGGCCCACCGGTTGTCCTTGTCCATGTGGTGGTGCTGGATTGGGGCTGATAGAGGTCGATTCGTATTCTCGTACTGGACCATCAGGAACAGCGCGTTGAACTTGTATTCGCAACCGTCACGGTTGTGAAACTTTTAGCGATAGAAGCAAGCGATCTACGCAGTCCTGCATGTCCAGCAGACTTCGCGCTCCATCTTGTCAATCGCCTGCCAGGTCGGAATCAAGACCTCTTCCACGCCGAGCATGGCACGCTCGAATCTCCACAGGTCCTCACGGAACTTGAAGATCTTGTTGCGAGCCGCTGAGATCTTCTTCTCCAGCTCAGGACTCTTGGTCAAAAACCTCAGACTGCACAAGGCGTTAAACTCCTTCTCCGCGGAGGGAATCTCCTTAGATTTGAGCCGCTTCACGTTAGACAGGAACATCTTGTACACTGCGGTCTCCCTCTCGTTCGTGATCTCGAGGTTATCCCTCTCCTCGACGCAGAACTCGCAAGACATGGGCTGATCATATCTATGTGGTGAGACTCGTGAAATAATCGCGGAGTTTTAGCGATTCATGCAAGTAAGGTGAGACCACTTGCCAGTGTGGGACGAGATAGACCATACAGAATCCAAGCAACTATCCTTCTTGTGACATAAGGAGCATTCTTCTACATCAGAAGGAGTCTCAGTTAATGCCAAGTCTGAAACATTGTAATATTCATAGTGTGCATCGCATAGATAATAGACCATCTTGGGATTAACCTTCACGCCTTTGGTTCTCCTGAATTCAAGCCCGGCTTGGAATTCTGCACTGCGCAGCTTCCCATACCCCGATATTCTCAGGGGCTTACGACATATCTTGCAGTAGGGTGCCATCTTGTATATTCATCACTTTAACCCTCGGAGTTTTTCATCACCTGCAAGACTAGACCCAAGACGGGAGGCAAGACTTATGACACCACTGACCAGTTCTGAAGAACACAGTCCATTCTGTGTCTCTGAATCCAGACTTGGTCCAGCCGACCCAACTGTGGCAATTTGAGCAGCGGTCAACACTCTCTGGAGGATCGGCAGTGAAACGCCCAGCTATGTTGTAGATAGCGTAATCGTTATCACACAGGTAGTAGTATTTGCCAGCCTTGATATCCACGTCGGTCTGTCGATGGAAGATGAGACCGGCTCGCAAATGCTTCCAGGAGAGAGTATGCAGATCCTTGCCGTCGAGATGAACGTGACAGACCTTACAGACTCCCTTCGGCATTAGACTAGAATATTGAAGAGACGAGCCTCAATTCTTCCTCCGAGTCAGCAAGCACGCTTTGTGGCACCACTCGTTGGTCTTGAACGAGACTGTCCACCTGTCAGGTCCAATACCGGGACCGCACCAGTCATCGCAGATGCAGCACTTCTCCACCTCGAATGGAGGTACGGAAGTGCTCAGTCCTGCAATGTTGAACAGGACGTAGTCGGTGTCACAGACGTAGTAGTTGTTCCCCTGCTTCACCTCGACATCCTTGATCCCTCGGAACGTGAGACCGGCCAAGAGAAGTGACGCTGTCATGATCTTGAACTGTGCCATCTCCAGCACCGCCTTACACACTGCACAAGAACGCTTGGGCATCGCTACGATATTGAGATGACTGACCCGACAAAATCTTCTCCACTCTAGAATTGGATGGGAGAGAGAGTCGGTTCATCTCCCTGTAGAGCTTCGGGATGCTCCTTCTCCAGATAAGCTCGTACTGTCGGAGATGATAGGTCTTCGGGTAATTGAGTGTCTGGGTTATCAAGGATCGAATGCACGTCTACTGGTTCTAGATGACCGGGAGTAGCATAGTGATCTAGCAGATAGACCATGGTCCTTCTAGCGCGCAGGACGACTTCTGCCCTGATCTCAGGAAGATTGGTGTCTAGAGGCACGGCGAACGAGAAGATGAACATCGGCTCTATGTCTCGCCGCACGTAGACCACAATATCTGAAGTGATCGATCTCTGTACGATGAGAGCGTACATATGAATCCACGAGAGACGAGAAGAGGCGAGAGTCACGACAGCTCCACCGGTGTCTCCACCGTATAAAATATCGTTCACACCGTCGAGAACTCGGAGTAGATCGTCTAGATCCCTGGGAGTAAAGTGAAGACTACCACCTGAGAAGTGATACTTGCTTCCCAATCCTGCGCCGAAGAGTCTCTTAGAGATCTCATGATAATCCACCAGATTCACTCCAGCTCGTATAGCAACTGCACGCTCTCTACCTTTCGCTAGTTCATGTAGGAGAGCTGATACTGGCATCTCCAGGAGAGTTCCTCGAGACATCTTCTCTAATCCCCAGTCATTCGACGGCTTGAACATAGTGGTTCCTCCTACGGTTCTGACAGATTCAAGTTTCCACCGCTTCACAAGAGACTGCTCGGGATCGATGACTCTTCCTTCATCGTACCATCTCCTAATCAATGCCAGAACACGATTCGATAACCTAGCGTAAAGTACCGTGTAGCTTTCCCTGTCATCAATAGCTACTGTACCTGCCGTGTCTAAGCAGTCAGCGTACAAACCTCCGTCTCGATACTCGATCTTGGGAATGTCTGGATCGTCCTGTAGAGAGCTGTCTAGAGGAACAAATGGCAGTACCCCTCTTACCCAACGAGATGGAATCTTCTCATAAAGACCATCAGGTCCAATCAGAGAATGCTGTGCGGGACCGACCAGATAGCGTACCGAGTTCCATCTGAGCAGTAGACACTCTAACCTTTGCTGAGACGACAAGTTCGCTTCTCGGGATAGAAGGGCATCGAGTTCCTTCTTTAGTTCCTGGTTAATGTGAGGTTCACGGTCTCCTCCAGGTAGAGATAGACGCATAGAAGGCGCCGGGTAACCTGTGTAACTAACCAGCACTGATCTCCCGATGAGTTCCTGTAATTCTGGCGTGAGCCGAGTTCTCAACGCGAACAGCATGTACTCCTTGAAGCCGCTGCTCGGGGGTTCTCCCTTGTGTCGTCTCGGCATCGTGGTTGCTAAGTCTCTCATAGTAACCGTAGGGACCTTATGAGACGGTTCTGGGAGATCGAATAAGGAATGTGGAATCTTGAATACTGCCGCAGAAGCGTCTACTGTTGTCGACATTTTAATGAATAGACGTCACGTCTAGTCAGAGGTTTTAGCTAATTACAATATGCAATCACCGACGGCGAGGACGCGCCACACAAGCGGCTGCCACCATCTTAACGGCCTCCTCACTCTCCTTCTTCAGACGCTCCGCCTCCGCGGCCTTAGCAGCAGCGTCCGCCGCAGCCTGAGCGGCGGCGCGAGCCGCGTCGGCAGCCTCCTGTGCAGCCTGGTCAGCGCGAGCCTTCAGATCAGCAGCAGCCTTCTCGGCAGACACACAATCGGGGACCGCGTTGGCAGCGGATGCGGCATCGCGAGGAACAAACTCGCGAGCATCTGCACGCAGGGTGATCTGCTTCCGGGGCTGGGTCTGGTGCTGTTCGGGACGCCAGAGCTCGTCCGGCTCGTCACGCATGATCCGGTCACGTTCCTCCTCAGTAGCGCGCCGGTAATCATCGGACTGATCCGATTGGGCGTCGTCCTCGACGTCTCCAACACCCATGTCGACTGCACTCTCCGCATCGGAAGCCTCGGACACCGCGTCGTCTTGTGGCAGTGCCATCTGCTCGGCCTTCCTCACGATCAGCTGGTACTCGCGAAACTGGGGCTTCGCCAACATCCAGGCACGTTCCTGGCCCGGCATCTCGTTCACAAATCTCTGGTACTCTTCATACGAAGGAACGCCCAAGTTCGCAAGATTTAACTCCTTGCGCCACATGGGCAGGTCGCGCACGTAAGCCTGGTAACCCTCAGTAGACATGACTTAGCTTTGGTAGGTCGTAGTACTAATGAGGTGAACCCTGGAAAATCCTCGTTACGAAGGCTCGTTATAGGACCCATACTCCCCTGGATAGATAATCTCGCTGGGTCCCGAGGGGTCAGCGGTCCCGTCAACCATCTCTCCAGTGAAGCCTCCGGCCTTGTAATCCTTCATAGTCCTGGCCTTCCGGCTCAGGTTATCGATCATCTTGAGCTCCTCCGGGACCGCATTGCTGAACACGATATAGCTCTCAGAAGGCGACATGGTAGAGGCTCTGGCTACTCTACCCATGAGCTGATGAAGAGCTATGAACATGAAGGAGGGACATGCGAATTGAAATCGTTGAAAACGGCCATCGGTATCATCAAGATTAACCCCGACCCCTCCAACAGAGGGGTGTGAGATGATCAGTCTGGCTTCATCGGTTGGTCTCTGGAAGGCCTCGACTCCCCTCTTCCGTTCTTGCATCGAGGTGTCTCCATTCAGGATAAGAGGAGCGTAGGAGCTTAAGTTATAGGCCAGGGCATCCATCGGGGCTCGGTAGTTGAAGTAGACAATCACCTTCGCATGAGGATAGCGGACCTGATCGTTCAGCCTGGACTTTACCAGTCTCGCCAATGTGTTCACCTTGGCGAACTCCATCTCGATGAGACTCTGTGAGCGCAGATGCTTCACTTCTTCATCATCCGATACTAGTGAGGATGAGAACGCCTCATAGGCCTTCCGTAATCTCTCATTGTCCTCGGGTGGAAAATTGTAGAATCCGTTCATTCTCAGATGAGAGACCACAGGTCTCGGAGATTCGGTCAGAGTATCACTCCTTGGTGAAGCTCCTGTGGGGAGAGCGGTACTGCGAACCCAGGGCCCAATGATGTCGCGATAAGCTTCATAAGCAAAAGTCGCGGCCCTCTTGGGCTTCATCCGTGTGAACGACTGGATCTGTCCACCGTATTCGGTAGTGATAGCGGAGAGGGTCAGCGGATCGATCTCATTGGCGATCTGTGCGATCTCTACAACACCATCAGGAAGTAGAGTATTATGAGTCAGCACTCCGAGCATCTTAAGTAGCGACACTGCGTTCTCGAACTTATCACACGGAGTTGCAGATAGGAGACATATTCTACTGACCGTTGTGGGATTGTGTACGAGAGCCCTTACTAAGCAGTGTGCTGTCTCCATTCTCAATGTCCTGTCCGTCTTGAGCATGTGGAACTCATCGAAAACGAGCAGAATCCCATGATGTAAGAGTCGTGAGAAGAAGGATGTGTGTTCGAATGCAGAAGGAGCATCGTTTCCTCGAGCCGCTAACTCTTCTGTACTCAGTCTCCTCACGAGAGATGTCTCGAGTTGCTGAGGAGTAGATGCCATACGCAATCTCTCGTAACTCATCAATGCTAACAGAGGAACTCCGTATCTCTTAGCGGTTTCGCGCCACTGATTCTGCACCACACCGGGAGGGGCTATTACTACCAATGAGAGACCCATTGATAGTGCAACTGCTGTCGTAACCACTGTCTTACCACTCCCACAATCGGAGTTGTCAAGCGCTACGAACCACGACGATAGAATGTTACGAATCCTCTTGAAGTGAGCGACCTGATGAACCTTCAGTGTAACTGTCTTCTGACTTGACATTTACTTTCAATATTAAATGAATAGGACCACTGGCTGAACCGGTACAGACGGCAGAAGCGAGGAACGCCGCAGTTGATGCTGAATTACAAGTGGTAGAAATTACTAGATTGATTCAAGAGGCAACAGCATCATTTGAGAGATCTCCTGAGACATCTGTAGAATGGGCAGAAAGATTAAGAGAAGCTGTCAGGAATTCTGCAGATTCTCTGTCCAGAGTTCAACGCGCATCACAAGATGAACGAGTTACTCGCGGTGCACGACAACAAGCGCAAGAAGCAAGTAGATCACTTGAGGATATTTCTCTACAAGCCCTCAGACTTGAGCAACAAATCCAGTTAGCAGCTCCGGCAACTTCGTCTCCTATTACTTCTGCGGTTCGTGCCAGACGTGCGAGATTAAGAGAACGAGAACGTCAAATTGAAGAGAGTGGTCTTCCTCCTCCCATACCTGTGGTTATAGGAAGAGAAACCAGTTTCCTCAGTCCTCCAGACAGAGGAGAAGCAGATATTTCGAGTATCGCATTGAAGAACGCGAATGGAGATGACGTTATCGGAAGGGTTGCCGCCAGGACTGCGGCTTACGGACGTGCGGTCGGTCAAGACGCGGTTAAAATTGCGGGAATCGCCGGAGGAGCAATCGCCGCAGTACCAGGAGCAATACAGAGAGTCGGTAGAGCGGCTTCTCCTCACATCATAGCAGGAGCTAGACAGGCTGGACAAGTGGTACAGGCCATAGGTAAGGACACTGTCAAGATAGCAGGCATGGCTGGTGACGCAACAATGTCCGCAGGAAGGCAAGCTGGGAGAATAGCACAAGCAGTAGGCCAGGACACAGTTAAAATTGCAGGTATCGCCGGAAGTGCTGTGGCGGGCGCGGGTCGGCAGGCTGGAAGAATAGCACAAGCTGTGGGGAAGGATGCTCTTAAAGTTGCAGATATCGCCGGATCAGCCGTGGTAGCGGGAGCTATAGCAGCGGGACAAGGAATCGTTGCTGGTAGCCAAGCTGTTGCACAATCACTAACTCCAAGAGCGTCTCCAGTCATGTTGAATGGAGATCCCGACTTTTTTATTCGTCTTAAGACCGCGGAGAGAGTCCTAGAAGAAGTTAGAGTTGCAGAAGTAAAATTTAATACTGTTACCGTATGGAATCCGCCAGCTAATCAAGCAGAAATACAGAACGTGATTAATGCAAGTCGAGATCTGGCCAAAGAGGCTGTACTTGCAACTCTCAGGTTTCTCTCGGTCAAGACTGATGACGCATCGGTTACTGGATTAAAGGATGCAATTGATGGGTCTGTACGCTTCATCGATACTGTGTTGCCCTTGATCGATCAAGGACTAAGGAATAATGAATCTAACCAACCTACAGGAATCGGTCCAATGACAACAGCTAATCTACGAGTCTGGAGAGGATTGTTGAATCCCCTAAGAACTGCGAATGCCTCTGCACGAGAGAACACTGCAATGAACAATGCAGAACGAGTGATTGATGGAATTCAGAATGAGACAGCCACTGCTCTTGCTAGACTCAATTCTGATCAGTTATCTATGGTCTCAGATTATAATTCGACTGTCATCCGGAACGTAGCGGTCGATGCTCTGGGAGTATCACTTATGACTCTCCCGATATTTAGCGATCCGGCTATTTCCGTGGGAATTACGACCGCACAGATGACCGCAGAAACATACAAGAGAACAGTCGCCAGGCCTACTCAGGAGATCAGTGGTCCCACTGTACTGCAGAGGATATCACAAGCTATCACTCCTCTGCCGAGTGGACCCACTGTGAGTGATTTAGGCTCGGCGTTCGACAAGACTTCGGCTTCAATCCTGAAGAAGAGAGGTCTTGGTCAGAGTCCAGAAGTCACTCGTCGACTCTTGGAGAAGCGAGCTGCTCAGATTAAGGGTTCTTTGCCACTTGCTTACGTCTCTGACATCGGAGGAACAACACGGCCCTTGTTCCCGACTCAGGTCACCGATTCATTACTTCCGTTCATCTTGATTGCTAACGTCCTGCTATCGACAGATCCTGGAGCTGATGGCTCACCTGTCTTAACTATAGAGTCCGCGGGTCGGATTCGATCAGTTGAGGCACTGATGGAGATGACAATTAGCATGGCAGATCCGCGCAGATTACTGGCTGATAACTTGGAGATGACTCTTGGTGCAAGTTACTTCGGTTACTTCGTGGAACCATCTAAGATTAAGATCGTAGAGAGAATGGCCAAAGTCATTAGCGAACTTCCGGCTTGGACCAAGAGTATTGAAGGAATGACAGTGGACCGGTTCAAGAAGGGTGACGTGGTATACATGGAACAAGCGATGTTGTCTATCATCTCTGCGGTCTCGGATTACTGCGAAGTCTGCCGTCCTCGATCCGGTGGACTATGCGATGCCAAGACCGGGTTCGCCGCCGCCACTGACAATCTCGCCCGGGTAATAGTTCTGAGGAAGATGGGGGAGCTGGCTTTCGCGGCGAATCCGAGTTCCGTACTGGGAGAGCCTCTACTTGCTTTGTGTACTGCTATCGATCGTCTTCTGACCAATCCCGAGAATGTGAAGATTCAGGTCACTAAGTTGGACGTGAAGGGTCAGTTCATAGTGGCAGACAAGGACGAAGGAAGTGCCGAGAAGAGGTCTCAGAAGTCAATGTTGGCTATTCGAGAACTGCTCAAAGGCGTCAACTATAACTCTCCGGTCAAGGAGATCTCCTCGAAGATACTGAGACAGATCATCGTTCATCTCGACAACATAGTCAGAGATTTCGAAGCGATGGAAGCCGTGGGGCGTCGCACGAATAGACCCGGAGCCGATGAACTTAAGGATGTAGCAAAAGACTTCCGTACAGCTCTCAGAGAAATCGTCAAGAGAGAAGAGAATCCCGAAAGTCCCAGTGTTCCTTGGGACGAATCAAGAGTTCTGGACCGGAATCTTCTCGCGGCGTGGGGATTCTCTCCTGCAGAGATAGAGAATATTAGGAATCTCTACAGGGACATAGCCTATGTTAGTACCAGTAAATTTACCCGCGGATTAACCGGAATCTTCACATCTCATAAGCGTAAGCCGGAAGTGGTTGCTGCCGCGAACACGGAAGAATTTGCACTAAACTCTCCTGGTCTCAAGAACTTGCCTCCGATGATACAGGTTCGTCCTCTGGTATCCGCACTAAAGAGTGCAAATTCTCTCGACCACGAACGAGATTGGTACGACAAACTCGGTAAAGCTATCGGCAACGTCTATGGAACTCAGACCACTGTGACGACTCCTGATTATAAGTCGATCATCGAGAAGGTGGGAACGGCTACCGAAGTTAACGAGATGGAACAAGGACTGATTCAAGTAGCTCTTCCAGCCATCGTCAGTAAGATCTCTCCCACTAATATTACAAAACGTCTAGATGTTCCCAAGCTGGGAGAGCAGTTGTATAAGGATCTTGCTCCTACCGGTCTAGGAGTGAATACCGAAACTCTCGCGACTGCAATCGCAGAGGTCGTTCCACGAATTCCTGTCGGAGTAACTCTCGATTACACTCGAGTTGCGAAGTCTTTGGCCAACATCATCCAAGCCTCCGAGCAAACAGGACGGAGACCCACTCTTGCTGATCTGTCTCGAGTCTTCATTGCCGAAGCTGTTCTTCCCGGGGCAGTAGAAGTGGGAAAGATCCTAGTTGCGCGTCCAGATCAGCAAGAATCAGTTCAGAGACGTCTAGCCGAAGCAATGGCCCGTGTCGGTCCCTTCAGAGATGGTCAGGTACCAGCATGGGCAGGAATTGCCCTTCCTGTGGCAAAACGCTAGGAAACCATATCAGTACCTTACAAAGGTAGTGATGCCTTATACCGTTCACGCAGGAGGAATAGCGGGAAGAAATATTGATTGGGATGCTGCCAGCGCGGGTTTAACCGGAGCAGAAGTGGGAAGACTCGGGCCAGATGATATGGCAGATCCAACTCTGAACCAGGCCATGGCGATGACTCTCAGGCCAGATGCTGCTCAAGCAATCCTGAATGCTCCGGCCCTCGTGGGCGGAGCTGGCCCTCCTGCCACTGGATTGACCGCAAATCCCGATCATCAAGTCGTTCCAGCACTTCAGGGAAGGGCTCTGCTAGTGGGAGTTATTCCTTGGGCGGGAAATGTTGGGGCGGTTACGCTCGCTAATTCCCCCTTCCTAACATTAGCAGATGCGGCTCTTATACCCTACGGAGATGCACAGGCCCTACATGCAGCGCATGTCGCCGGCACCATAACTTTAGACCCTGCTGTCGATGCTTTTCTTACAGCCGTCCCAGTTCCTCCTGGAATAGGAGTCCCTCTTGCCGGAGCTGGAGCCGGAGCCGGAGCTGGAGCTGGAGCCGGAGCCGGAGGTCCCTTACCTCCTGCAGGACCGATTGTTCCTCCTAACGCTGGAGCGGCAAATGCTTGGTCAGTAGCCAATGCCAGCGCACTAACACCGGCTCAAGCCGCTGTACTTGTTGTAGCAGATGTTACACATCCATTCTTACAAGCACCAGAGATAACACACATTCCACCAACCTCGGCATTCGGAATGATCCCCACAGTTGCAGAGGCATTGCGGAATAACCCAGATTTTGCTCAGCTTCCTCCAGAATCACAAGCGGCTGTGCATGCTGTCTTAGCCGCTGAAGCAGCAAGATTTGTTGGAGCGATAGATGTCATTGTCAGAGGACTGCAAGCTACAGCTACCAAGGCGGATACAGAGATACAGAAGATGTTTCGCACGCTGACTCAAGAAGACAATGACGCTATGCCTTACATGCCGGGAGGAATCCGACCCGCTCCTCTACCTCCTCCAGTACCTGGACCTGGAGGTAGACCTGTGCGTGCACGTCCTCTTGTACTACCTCTGGGTGCTCCAGGTCATGCCCTGCAAGTGGATTATTCTCTACAGGAGATAACTCAACCCGCGGCCGACAGCCAGGCAGATCTGAGATCGCTAGTTAATCATGTGGGTGAAGTCGCTAGAGCTCTGGCGGCCGCAAATACAGCTGCGGGAAATGCCGCGGCAGCATATAATGGTGTTGCTGCGGCTTATGCTCCAGGAGTAGCTCCACCTGCTCCCGCAGTTGCGGCGGCCGGTCAATCACTGAACGAATACAACGCTGCTATTGCAGCCCGTACACAAGCAGTGATTGCTTCTGGATTTGATGGTCCTCTGGGAGGGGATCCGGTGTCAGTTGCCGCAGCTGCTGCCGCTGCCGGAGCCCCTCTCCCTCCTATTGGTGTTGATGACGAGGCGAATAACATCATACAGGTCTTACGTGAGGTTGAAGACAAGGGGACCGAAGGATTAGGACATGCCGCCGACATGCGATTGGCATTGTCTGTGGCTGATCAACCAATAATCGCTGCAAGGAAAGCTTACGTTGCAGATGTCGAGAGAATAGCCCTGGATTACCAGGGAAGAACTCGTAGACTTGATGGTGGACTAAACACTGCTTATACTCAGGCAGTAAATGCCGCGAAGACTGCATCAGACCGCCATAAGGCTAATTTAGATGCCTTGGATGTTGATGCAGAGCTGGTGATTATGAATCAAAGTGTGGCTGATCTAGGAAGAATATCGGGTACCGTTAACGGCTATCCTGATGATCTCCCTGTCGATAACGTAGATGACATAATTGCGGACACTACTAATGCTTATGCTGCGGTACTTGCATCAAAGACTGCATTCGACAAAGTCAGTATTCGTCCCGGGATTGCTCTTCCACCGCCGGGAGCCGGTCCTTACATCCAGAGGTCACAAGTCTTCGTAAAAGAAATCGAGAACCAGGCAACAATTATTATCGAAAATTATGGAAAGCTTATCGGAGATCGTTCGGGAACTTTAACTGCTCGTTCCGCCAATAATCGTGGTCTCATAGCTACCGAGCTCGCTAAAATACAAGCCATCAAAGCTACAGTCACTGGTGATAAAGACGAAGTTGTTAGAATTCATGGAGTCTTAACCGCTCATCCCGGTTCTGCTGCCATATTAGCACAATCGAAGGCCAACAGGGATTCGGTGGTCCACGAGTCTCAGGTCGTAGATAGAGAAGAAGCTGCCGCTGTAACAGACGATACAGACGCCGCGAGAGATGATGCAGCAGTCATTGCTGCGAACGCCCTGATACAACCCATTGTCGCCGTCGGAGGATCTCTCGAGAGACGGTTAATCGCTGTTCGAGGATTGGACGAGAGTTTTGTTCCTGCAATGACCAGCCCTCTTCCTGCTGGGGCCGTACCTCTAGTCACAGAAGTAGACACTCTAGAAGCACAGATACTCATTGTTCAGAGAGACGAGGGAAAAGTTACAGCCAAATTAACTAGTATACAACAGCACCTCGTGAATGTTCAGAGATCAGAGGCTCAAGTTAAGAGACAACTTGCTTCTTCTCAGTCTATGGTTCCCGGTGCTCCAGTGGCTAAACGTGGAGGAACCAGAGATACCCTGATACAGGCCATGGCCGGTCAGTTACAAATTTTTGCACCTGGAAATGAAGTGTACGCGAAACAATTAGAATTAGAAGCCGACCAACTACTGGATGCTCTCAATAACCCTTCCAATGCGAAGATGTTAGCTCTACCTATTACTTCTCTAGCTCTCGCTGCTGCAGTGACTAAAGAAGACGTCTCAGCTGCGGACTTAACTGCTAAACCAACTGCGGACAAGGAGTTGCTTGATGCAACCATCAAGGTAAACCCCAATGTTATAGCTGTTATTCCCCGGCTGAGAGCAGTGGGAGTACCGGCTGCTGGAGCAGCCTGGAATGCCACGTTGAATTCGGTCCTGTTTGCGGCGAACCAACACAGGGAACAAATCATGAGAGCATCAGGGGCAACCACGACCCCAATCCGTGTACCGATAGCTAAGGAGGGAAAACATGCGGCATCTTCTGTCAACATCGTCGGTCCGATGCAAGTGCCCATTCTAAGCGGAGCAGTGGATGTCGCCGGTATTGAAGGAGTGCTTCAGAAGGCGTTGATTGACAACAGAGCTGATATGAATCGCCTTGACTTGGAGATCCTCAATCTCATGATCGCCGGTTTCGTGCAAGGCCATCCCGGTTACTTAGATCCCCGAGAAGCTGACTACGCGGTCAAAGTAGCGATGAGTACTACCAAGTACCTGAGTTACTGTGTAGAACAGCGCACAGTTAGCAGGATTCTATACGAGAGGTTGCATCCTGAAGGTAAAATTTCTGCACATCCCATCGGGGAAACTCTGACTCGCTACCGTGATCATGCCATGGATGAGAGAATTGCTGTTGCCTCTCCCCGAATGACTAAGGCGACACCGGTGGACATGGAGAGATATGCTTATACTCCATCTCAGGCACCTCTGGCTCTTCCCGATAACTTCGCGGAGGTGATTAAAGCCATCGATTCCGCGGAGACTACTGCACTGATCTCGGCATACGACAACTTCCAGAGGAACCGCACTGCTGAAGCTTACGATAACCTGATTGCTCTCTACAGGACGACCATGGGAACTACCATCTCCGCATCTGGGCGCTGAGGAACGTAACAGTCTCGTCGTATTAATATGAACATGGCAGGTTTCCCGTTGGATCCAGACATCTACATCAACTTGTGGAAACCTTGTGAGATCTCAGCGAAGACACTTGAAGCCATCGGACTGTATCCATGGCTTAACGACTATGTTCCCAGTGTTGAATGGAACTTCCCGATCTACGAGCTGAATCCTTCCAGACAGCAGTTCTATGTTCATCTAGGAGCAGTATCTGCGGTAACAGAATTCTTGATGCATGGTAGACGAGTGCCAATAAGAGAAGATACTCCAGTGGAACTCTTGGAGACTACTAAGAGGAATCGAGCTTCACGAATCGACAACGAAATATTGGATCTTAAATCCATCGACCGACAAGTCATGAGATTTCGCTATCTAAATTCGATAGCGAAGCTGGTGGAAGAGATTCCTATCATCAGGCAAGTTGTGAAGATCGAGCTGTTGCTTACCGAGATCGAGATCAGTACTGCTACTCAACTCGCTGCCAAGCATGCGATCAAGTGGGGCTTAGCGATGAGCCTTGTGTGAATTTCCCGAGTCACTCTCGCTAAAAATGACTTGTTGGTCGCCGGATTTTTCGTATGTAGAAATCAAGTCGCTCATCAAGTGGGAAGAGACATGGTCTGACATACAGGATAACATAGATTCTGACGAGGGAGATCCTCGGAATACACTCTCTGAGTACAACGAAATTTTACCCGAGGTAGTAGATATACTTCGAGATTATGGGAGTGACTTCAGTTTCTACAGGATTAATGTCTCTGAAGATACCATGTGGGTACATGTGGGAGTAGTCGGGGAAGTTGCGGATATGATAGAAGTGGACATCGACTTACCAGAAGTAGATTTACTAGAAGAAGCCAAGGACAAGATCTGCGAGTCAACATGGACGGACCTTCCCAAGTTGATATTGGATGCTGAACGGATTGATCGATTATGGAAGCGCATGGTAGAACTGAGAGACACACATGAAGATCCTCCACGATTTCTACGCATCATATGTAAGTGTCTCGCTGTTGAACGTGAGTTGTGTATTTTGCGCAGAGAAGCCCTCACTCACCCTTGGTCGAAAGTACAAGAGCAGTTCTCTTTTGGCAAACCGAGTATCCCGCCGGTCTCGGTCTCGAGGTAAATGCCTCGATATCTAGATTTTGCTCCTCTGATCAGTCTAGCAGAAATCTCTTGGGATGATCTTGCTGATACTCTGGGCTCTTATGTTCTTGATCCCGAATTTGTGATCCGACCATTCATTGGAGATTACGTCTCTCTAGATCCACAGATCAGAGACATCTTGTATGAATTGACCTTTCCTCCAGACATTTACAAGCTGGACGTCAGGAGAGGGATATTCATGGTTCACATCGGAGCGGCGGCTGACATAGCAGACTTCCTCGGAGTGGATCTCTCTGACACTTGCATTATAGTTCTGCTCAATGAGTTGCACAAGGAAGCGGAGAAGAGAGGCAGCAAGATTACCAATCCTTCTGCCATTGACAACCTGCGACAGAGATCTGAGTTATTGGTCAGTATAGTCGAAGCTCTCGAGACCGTGGAGGGATATGATGACCACCTACAGATCATCAAGCGAGTTCTCATCGTCGAAGAGCAGTTCACAGTTCGACAATACAATCGTGCTCTTCTAGTGGAGAGGGAGAGTTTTGATTAAGCCGATGGCTGTTCGGTCGAATCCACAGTAGCAAAAATCGTGTTGTTGGAGACCACGTAATCCTTCAGCAACTTAGTAACTGCCACATTTACGTCTCCAATCTCTGTAGATCTCACTACAGTATCCATTGTCCACTGGTGATAACGAACAAGAGGGTCGTCCTTACACAAGGCAGGAAGACCTGCACGAGCAGCCACTGGGTCGGCCTTGTAGGCCTCGTTGAACTCTTCAGGACTCAGTACTCGAAATGATGCACCGACATATACAGATTGCATAATCGGCATCAACAGGTCAGCGTAACTCCATTCAGAGACGAAGCGGTTAGTCACTGCTAGCTTCTGCCTGACTACCTTCGTCATTGGGAACTCGTAGATTACATCTAGGAAGCGAATGCTGGGTTCCCTCTTGACTACGCTGATAACACGATTGAGCCTCATCGTCGGAAACGCCTTGGCCAGAGGCGGAGGCAAGAAAACTACCAAGTTGTGAATATCCGGGTTGCTCTTCGAGACATAAGTCTGTGTTAGGGTGTCCCAGAGAGCAGTGACCGAACAGGTCTTGGCTTCGGGGTTGTCCAGTCCCGGAATCTTCTCGTTCATGATGAACCAGAACTCCTCGGGTGTCTTGGCCCTCTCTTGTAATTCTGCGTCGAGAGCGGTCAGATGATACCCTCGATCTTGCATCATTCGAATCTGAGTCATCTTCACTCTCCAGATGAGCGATAGACGCCGTAGATCTTCGACCGGAGTTCCTACATCAGCCTGTACAGTGACCGTAGAAGTATCGTCGGGACCATCGATATCCGCTTCTTCATCGACTTCGGCAAGACGTCCTGTCATTTTACTTTAATTCGTGATCGAAGATTTCTCAAGGCTCAACCTTATAGTATAGCAATGCTGAAGTTCATTCAGAAGGTCGTTCAGCTCCTCAAGGAGCCCAAAGTCGTCTCTCTGACCCCGGAAGACTACAACGATGTCTACGTGATCAAGGATACCGAGGACGATCGCCCGGTCACCTCGCCGTTCTGCAGACCTGTTCCGCCTGAGAACCCATTCATCTCGGAGCGCGAGGCTCTCCAGCTGTCCATCGCTGTCATCGAGCCGGACATGATCGATCAGGCACAGATCGGGTTAACTCTATTGGTCTTGGTGCATAATCCGTCTGCCGGTCTGTCCGTGGAGCATCTCCTTGAGGCATCGGTCATCGTGGACATGATGCCCGATGTTCTCATTCCCAAGGCACAAGAGCTCGTGAACGGACTGCTTCGTGCGGCCAAGCCGTTCCGTGCAGTTGCATTCTCCCAGTCGACCGAGGACGAGAAGAAGCGCGGCGATTTCCTCTCAGCTCACCGTCGGTCCTGCTTCCAAGTCGAGGACGTGTCGGCAGCTCGCCGTGCTCTCGGAGAGAGTGTTCAGATGCACTACATGCGTCCGGTTGGGCAGACTGCGTGAGTCTACCTGGTTGTTAAAAGTCTCAATGGCTCTCATCGTTGCTCTGACTGGAGCCATTATATTCGCAGGAACTGTAAGTACTGTTTCTGTCATGGTAGTCAGGGATCATACGCCTCAAGAGAGCATTACTCAGATCGGTGTGACCGGACCAGCGGGTCAGCGTGGAGCTCAAGGTTCGGCCGGACCGAATGGGCCCAACTCTCTCATAACCGGACCCACGGGAGGTACTGGGCCAACTGGCCCTTCGTCGAATCAGACAGGACCAGCCGGACCTCAAGGTGACACTGGACCGACTGGAGCTCCTGCTCTCTCAAGCGTTGTAACTGGCCCTGCTGGCCCTCCTGGAGGATTCACTGGCCCCACGGGTGATCCTGGAGTTACTGGGCCTACTGGTTCTACTCCAGTGATAGCGACAGGAACATTCACTTATCACTATGTGACCGATCTCGGACGGTACTATCCTTCTTCTGGAGAACTGACTGGAGACCTGATTACCTCTGGTGGAAATTTCTTCGTATCAACTACCACTGGTCTACCCAATTCATCTAACAATACCCCGTTACGCTTGCTGATTAACGGGCAAACCTTTCCCACCGGGACAACAGCGGTAATCGGGAAGATGAGCGGTATTACTTATCCACTGTTCAACACCTTCATGATCACTCGCTCTCTAATTGACGCCAGTACTTTCGATCTCGGATATATGAGCTCCGCTGGAGTTTATACTCCGATCACTCCATCAGGTAACATCCCAACGTCCGCCATGATATTCTTCCTCCTGTTAAAGACAGATTGATGAGCGCGCCGGCGGGATTATTTATCCTCTATACTCTCTATGCACTGATAGTTCTGGTTTCTGCCGGTGTGATTACCACTAATCTTCGCATAGTTAATCCTCCTGTGGTTCCCGGAGCTCAGGGAATGCTTGGTCCGCCTGGATCTACTGGACCGACTGGTATCGCTGGCGGCACTGGTCCCAGTGGCGCCCAAGGACCCGCTGGTCCTCGTATGTCTCCTCTCACTCCCACTGGTGATACTGGAGCTACGGGTCTTGTGGGCCCGACTGGTCCAGACGGTAGTAGTACTCCCGGACCCACCGGTCCCACAGGGATTATCAGCATCGGAGCAACGGGAATAACAGGACCTACCGGTCCTTCAACTCCATTCCTAGTCAGGGGTATATTTCCTCAAGCAGAACTTATAATGGCTGGAGGAGGAACTTTAGCGACTCAATATAATGTACCTTATATTATTATAGGTGGTAAAATCGTATGCATCTCTTTCTCATTTGAATGGACAAGTGTACCTTCCGGTTTCACTACATATGTAAATCTCCCACTTCCGGCAATTGGAATTTCCTTTTTCAATTTTCCGGGAAGATATTCCGGTATTAATCCTGGGGTTACACAACAAAGTTTATTTATAGAAGTTGCAGCAGGAACCGCTGTCTTGTTATATATTCAAGACGGTAGTGGAGGATCAGCTATGACTATAGATAGTACGATGCTTAGTCCTACAGGTTCGCTGTCTTTCACCTGTATATATCCAACTGCTTAAAAATTACCGATGAGCGTGACTTTAACTTCGCCCATCGTTCTGATAGCTCTCATGTTGGTAGTTTCGGGGTCCATCTGTCTATTGTCCGGACTCTTGATTCAAGGACCCCCAATTATTACTACAGTGACTATTCCATATACAGGACCCACTGGACAAAAAGGTTTAACCGGTGTTACAGGACAAGCCGGTATTGGCGTACTTGGTCCGACCGGACCCACTGGATCGACCGGAGCCACGGTTTCTTCCTCCAGTACAGGACCGACGGGACTGCCTGGATTTACCGGTCCGTACGGGTTCGTTTTTACTTTGGGACCAACGGGTCCCACGGGGTCATCTGTGGCTTATACCGGTCCTCCTGGCGCAACTGGGGATACCGGGCCTCTACTGGATTTTACCATAGTTACGTCCGGAGCAACCTTCAGAGACCAATTTGGGACTAATCTATATAATTTCCAACAATATTACCAGACTTCAGGACCACTGAGTACATCAGGTGAAGTAGCGGGTTGTTTTTTCAGCATGTACTCAATCGCGATTTTTGGTGCAATAGGCATCGGCTCGATAGTTCTTTCTATTCCTCTTAATAGACCTGCAGGAACTTCAGAATATCCCTTGCCCCTTCAATTTTACAATGTGGCAGCCGGTATTGACGGATACCAAGTATTCGCTACTCTAGATCCGGGACCCGCAAATCCTGCGACCATCTCATTGTGGAAGTATGATCCCACAACAGGTACTATGTCCGCGTTAGACTGTGCCGATATCACCATATCTCCTCCATTCGTTTCTCATAATGAAATGGTACTTTCTGGTTACATTCCTCTACCATAACTCGGATTTCCCTACGGTGACCGTAGTGAAGTTAATGCCGCGAATGCTACTTTTCAGAAGTCAGTATCCCTGGTCGGATCCTCACTCTCGTCTATCGGAACAGTATAGCTGCTGACCTCTCCCTCGTAGAAGTTAGTCTTCGGTTGCACCTGAATCCAAGTAACCCATGGTGGCAACTTAGATGGATCCACCTTCCATATCACAGTGGAGAATCCCAATGATTTCACAATGACGTTCCCCAGGTTCTGAATGTGGAGAATCAGATCCTCTACCTTGAGGCCATCGAAACGATCTTCGTCAGTAGAAGCGGGGACTAGAGATCGAGCGAAACGACACTCCAACTCTACAGCTTCTCGAACAATGTCTAGAATCTCTTCCTCTGTTAATCCGATCTCATCTAACCGAGATCGATACAGACGCTTGAAGCGAGCGATCCCGATCTTAACATGGAACCACTCATCACGCGAGATAAACTCATTGGCCCTCGCGAACACTGGGAACAGCTCACAAGACTTCCACCACGCGATCACCATGAAGGCGCTCATGAAGAACAACCCTTCAGCACAAGCGAATGCGATCAGCCTCTTGGCCTTGTTCTTCTCCGTTGCGGAGGAGAGGGCGATATACCGAGTCATCCAGTCATCTCGTTCCTTGATTAGCGGATCGGTCTTGAATGCCATTGTTAATTCGTTCCTGCGAGCCGGATCTGGGATATAAGTAACCATTGCAGCTGCATAAGTCTCAATGTGAATCGATTCGAAGAACACCTGAGCACTGTAGGCCATTCGAATTGACAGAGATTCCGACTCCTTCATGAAGTTCACTACCGCATTCTCTAGGACTTCTCCATCTGCAGTCGCGAAGAAAGCGAGAATATACTCGAACAGCCTACGTGCCTTGGGAGACAGCTTCGCTAGATGCGGTACATCCTTGACGAACTTTAACTCGTCTCCTCCTGGCCAGAAAGATGCCTTCTGTTGCTTGTAAAGATCTTCGAAAGGCTGATCGTCAGGAGAGATAATGTCTCGGATGAGTAACTCATCGGGAACATGAACCGGCTCCGCAGGCTTCACTACCGGAGCTGTGGTCGGGGAAGCAGCACGAGCGAACCAACCAGAGAGCATCTCTATTGGTTTCATAACGTGCAATTTCTGACCTCAGTTATCACTCGGCGCGGAAACCCTGAGTCTCTGAAGAGTTTAAATTTCATGGATTCTTCTCGGGGAATCATACAAGAAGTGATTGAACGAGAGATGCATATTGAAGAGATCTCCCAGGATGCTATGGAAAGATTATCCCGTCCCGAAGACCAACCACTACCAGTGCAAGAATACTGGACCGGGGCAGTTCAAGCCAGAAATACCGAAGACTGGGTCTACGGAGTAAGTAGGCGAGCCATTGCACCTCGTAAGTCTGGCCTCAACTTCTCTTACAACTCTCTGTTCGGTGGAGCCGGTACTGATGATCAGGCTCTGCCTAAGGTTCTACAACACAAGTACTTCGAGGAGACTGCAGGAGTTGTAACCGAGAGACGTCAGAGAGCTAAAGCTAGAGCCGCAGGTGTGCTATACCGAGATGCTCGTGGTCGAGCAGCAGATGCAGCTCTAGGACTCGTCAGAGGCCCATTGAAGTAAATCCGGGGTCTATTGTCGCTAAAATGACTGATTTTCTTACCGATCACAGCGAGGCTGTCTACCATGTGTCACATGAACACACTGCGGATACTCCAGTTCAAGAGCACGAGAAGTGCAAGCCAGTAGTCTGTCGACGCTTGTACGCAGGTTCAATAACGCGTTATCTACCAGAGCAACAGGAAGATGTCATGCCATTCTACACCACTGATTATCAGATGATAGCTCTGACACATGAGCACGGTAACTTCTCAGCTGGAGATGCGGTTCACAAGAACTGTAGACCTGTGATCTGCCGGAAGTTGTACGAGAACTCAACAATGCGCTATCTCTACGGTGCCAAAGATCTCCGTATCATGGGAGATGATGGGTTACTCAAGGCTGTCTGACGACGAGATTTGCCGTCTCGATCTTGCAAAAATGACCGACCTTTGTGAAGAATGCTATCAAGAGGTCGAAATCTCTCGTAAGAACTGTGAAGCTATCCAACAGCAAATGGAAGAGGAATTACAACGAGTGTCGTCGAGGATTGGTCAGATGACCTATTTACATGCAGTGCTTATTGGCGTGACAGGTCAGACGGCGCAACACATGAGTGACGATCCAGCCAAGGAGAGAACTGCCATGTACTCGCGACTATATCATATGCATTGTTCGGATCCCGAATCTTATGGTGGTAACCTGATCACAGTCGTGGAAGACTATCAAGATGCATCTCGACGCGAATACGAAGCTTTAAGACGCTCGCAGATCTGTCGGAAATTTGGTCATGATGAAGCTACGAAGACCGATATGGCCGGGCTTTGAAGAAAAAGCGAGGTATAACGCATGCGCGCCTTCGCAGGAAAGATGTATTCTAAGCCGAGACTCTTACACAATGTGTACTGGCCAGAGGAGAAGGAAGTATTTCCTCCGGATGCGAGGCCCTTCTGGTTAGGCTCAGGTTATGTAGTTCTCGTGTCTCGAGAAGAAGCCTGGTATACTCTCGACGTGTTGACAGGGCGAGTGATACTCATTCGCTGGAGATGCGAACTTCCGTCTCGGATTGAGAAGGATGAACCGCTTGGAGAATCGGGATTAGTTCCAAATGAGGAAACGGTAGATGCAATTAACAGGTATCTCAAGGGAGACCCAGATGTAGAAGCAGAGTCTCACATATCAGTGATGTGTATTAAGACTAGTGACAACTCGACGATAAGTACTGTCTTCGACAAGGACAAAGTTCTCGACTATGCTCTGTCCAGCTGGGCATTGCAAACCGAAGATGCTGAGGTGCTGGTTGGCGCTTGGAAGGTTGCGCTGAACGGAGAAGAGATCGGTACGTTCTTATCGGATCAGAAGCCCCTGGTTGCATTCGGAGGTCAAATCTGCGGGTACTCGTGGTTCATCCTAGTCAGACGTTGGGATTACGGCTTCGACATCTATCGTGTCGATGATGTTCAGATCTGAAGAAAAGCCTCACGCGTGACGTGTGCGGCTATGATCCAAGAGAGCTTGCGGGAGAGCTCGAATTAAAGAGACCGACTGGCAAATTACCAGTCCAAAAATCTCAAATCCAAGATTTCCGCTCGGCCGACCTCGGAAGAAGAGATAAAGACAGATCTTGTCGATTTCCAGTCGTTGTTATTATGATCAAAAATCGGCGAGGAATTTGTCAGTCTCTACGGTTAAACATAAGCATCCGACCATGGAGTCTCACACTTGCGACTATCCGGAGATTTGCCAGCAGCTACCCGTAACCTGGCTAGTTGTTGAGAAAGAAGAGATCAAGGAGGAGCTTCCGGTTCAGGATGAAATTTTCCTACAAGATCCGAACGACTTGTGGTATCTCCAGCAACCTGTCATTCTGTAACATGAACTTCCAGTAAAAAGAGAGTGGTCAACGAGAAAGAAAATGGGGATCAGAACGTTACTGAACATTTTATTGGACGGTCTAGGTACCGCTACTTTACGTCTCATTCCACCGGCTAGACGACCATTCGTGGTCTCCAGGATGTACATTGATATGCAACAATACATCTACAAGGCGATTTCCTCGTTGGAAGCGGATGCTCTACAAGCCGATGTTCCCGTAATGATCGATGATGATAAGCTCATTGCAAGAACTGTGACTCTGGTACTGGATGTAGTGAAGGAGATCTCACCGCGAATGTTCTTGGGAATCTACTTTGATGGCATACCGCCTCTTGCGAAGGTAGTAGAGCAGAGAGCCCGTCGCTACGAGATGGAGAAGCCAACAGCTGGCAAGTTCGACAGAGTTAAGATCACTGTGGGGACCGCCTTCATGCGTTCCATGGTGGAAGGACTATTAGCCGGTCTCAGAGACAACATTGGAATGTTACCACAGGAGATCGAGGTGTCAACCTCTGCCGAGAGAGGCGAAGGAGAGCACAAGCTGGCTAACAGGATTCGTGACCGAGACGCCAGTCAGCCGGGGGTTAAAGTTATTGTAGGAGATGATGGAGACATCATGGTTATGGCTTTACTCAATAGCTGGAAGGACTGCTACATCTTGACTGAACGCAAGGAGCAGAATCTGCGAGGACTCTTGAGTATAGGAGGGGTGGCAGAGAGAGTCAGACAGCGTCTTGGTGATACTCCTACCGCTGTGTACGACTTTTGTCTCATGGTTATTCTGACTGGAGGTAACGACTTTATGCCCACTATTCTGTCAGCCAGGATCAGACGTAAGGCTCTCACGGAGATGATGGATATGTACGACTCCGTACTTAAGGGTCAGCCTCTCATGACTAACCAAGGAAGAGAGATCGTGTGGTCATCAGTGAGAGCCATCATCAATGAATTCGCGACCAATGAAGAACGCAACTTAAGAGAAGTGGCCATGGAGGCGAAGAAGCGAAGGCAGGATCGCATGCCATCTTTATTCACTCGCTCAATGGATCCGAAGACTGGAGAGATCAAGTTACCATTCTTCCGCAAGGCGTGGGATGATGATCTGTATGAGCCGGGTGTTCCCAGGGAACAGTTACCGGAGAGTATAGTGATACCTAGGCCTACGCAACGAGAGATCGATGCAGATCATGCATACTCAGCAACTCAGTATCTGCAGGGATTATCGTGGACTCTCGGATATATGAGAACGGGGGATGGACCCGATTGGTATTACGGCTCTCCCTACCCACCCTTGTTCGGAGACATGGCTCGTGTCATGGTAGCTGGCGCGGATCCTGTTCGACCTCTCAGGACGATGCCACCATGGGAACCACAACAACTGGCAGTATATCTTCTCACTGTACTGCCCAGGCAGGCAGCTGAAGATCTATTCGGAGAGTCATTCGTAAATGCCTTCTCATTCGGAGCGGGAATCGGTGACCTCTTCCCTAAGAGATTTGCACATTTTGCGCCTGCTGAGTGGGATAAGACCATGAAGGGTCGAGCGATTTTGCCTCCGCTTGGTCTAGACAGAATAAGTAAAGTTGTAGCCGAACGCCTAGACAGTGATGTTATTGAGCGCAATCTTCGAGCATTAGAGCCGCGAGTTCGTTTTTCGCACACACAAGGTTCATGGGTCCCAGTGCGAGGAGCTACCGGATTGGGAGAACCGGCAGAACAGCGCAGAACTCGCTGCCCGGCAGGTGCTGCAGACTACGAGATCCTAGACGTGATCATCCCGTCCATGGTATAATTAAAACTCAACATCTCGAAACGGAGACGGAAAATCGCCTGAAACAAAGTATTCGAACACTCGCGGTTCATAGAATGAGCAGTGGTATTTCCTTGGTTCTTCTGATGGCTTCCTGCACAGAGGACACGATCCTTTCCACTGTTCTATACAAGCGGTGTGAAACTCATGGATACACTGAGGAAGCTTCTTACTAGCCCCATCCTTCAGTGGATCGAGACAGATAGAGCAGATCGGATCCGACATTTACTCGTCTAACGGTCCTGTAAAACTTTTCATCAAGTACTCTCGGTAGAACAGTCGTAATCCTCGCCGTACAGACAGGTTGTACACTGATAGGTCAACTTCCACTCCGAGGAAAGATGTACGTCAACATCATGAGAAGAACATACGGGACATCCAGCGATTATGATTGAGATCTTGTTAGAAAATGACGCTCTACAATGAGGACACGTTCTATTTCCTTGTGCAGCCCATCTCACAATGCATGGAGTGTGAAAAGAATGAGAACAGCCTGGCATTTCTGCTCGTAAATTACGAGTGATAGGTTCTAGACAGATGAGACACTCGTCTGTCATCTCTGATATTGGTCACACTGACCTTACCAAAAATTCGTCACTTTTCTAGTTGCTTGTCCTCCTCGGAGGAAAGTCGGGGAGCCATGAAGGTTCAGCTCTCGTTGCTGACTCGCGGACTGAAGTTGCAGGAGTAAATGCTTCGGGATTGACTCCCAGTCCCAGATAACCATAATCTTTCTCTTCAGTTACCGCTGGTTCTCGGCATACTGGACATGTGATTGCATTACGAGTCAGCCATTCTTGAAGACACAGAGCATGGAATATATGACCGCAGTTCGGCATCTTCCTGAGTTCTCCCGGGTCTTTGGTTCGATTCACCAGTAGTGATAGACATACCGAGCATCCGCCAAGTCCTGCGTCTTGCGGTCCTCCGATCGTGTCATCTTCGGTATCGAGAACTGCTTGTGGAGCTTCAGTCGTCCTAGATCGGATGTCCTCCGATGAGACTAGAGTACAGAGTCTGTTGTAGGTCTCGAGGTTGATAACCTTCTTCACTCGATCTTGTGATACTGCCTGAATCCTAGTACCCATTATGGTTTGCATCAGTTCTGCCGGATTTAGGAGAGGTGCCTGTGGTTGCACATATTCTTCATCTTCATCAGAATCAGATGCCGCCCGTGGTTGTGGCTGAGGCCTACGTGCCATTCCGCCCAGCAGAGCATTGAGTACAACGAGTTGTTCTCTCAATTGAGGAGTGCGAGCTGCTGTACTGAACTGCGAAGCTGTCATGTGACTCCTACGCATCTCATGCCAAGAAGGACCTTGTGGTTCTTGAGACAAGAATCCGCGCGCTTCAGCGTCGGTCAAGATTAGAACGAGATTCCCTGGTTGTATAGTGGCTCCAACAAGGGCATCTAGTGATAGAGTAGGTTGACCGGGAACGTAAATCCCGAAGGCGGGAGTTCTAATTAATCCCGCATAGCGAGCGAATGGTGTCTCATCCGTGGCAATGGCTACTGCTCGTAGAAGGAACTGACCTAAAGTGGATTCTCTGTGTTCCATCCAGGACATAGTAAATTCATGATGATAATGCGGAATCGAGACAGTAATACCGTCTTCTTCCGTCATCTCTGCTCTTTTCCATGATGGAAATGAACGGCCTTCCACAAAACTCAACATGCCCCTGGTGAGGCCAGGAGTCGTCTCCAAAGTCTCGGACAAGGGAGGAATTTTAGGTTGCATTAATGAGCACGACGGGTCGGGATACCTACATGCACTACTGGAGGCTTATCATCCCGGCTACTCGAGACTCCGAAGTGACCACTACAGAACCAACCTAGCGAAATCGGTCCGCATCGGTGCTCTTCCTTCTCTCCTTAGAGCGCGTTATGGAACAGATCCCCTATGCAAGGAGGGATGTGCTGAAGCTCGCACGCTTTTCAACAGCGCTGTAGCTTACGGTTCACCTCTCCCCGGAGTTTTATTGAGGGATTATGCACAGTACTTAGGGGTTCCTTACAGGTTGTACGATGCCAACATGCAACTGACCGAAGAGTATGACCCACCCGGGAAGCGTATCACTCCCTGTCACATCATCGCGGTGTCAGAAGAAGAGTACCATCTCGTAGTTCGACTTCTTCCGTCAAAGCGCGGAGACAAAGAGAACACCGTCAGGTACAAGGTGTTGGACGAGAGTCTTGGATAATCGTTCGCAGGAAGTAGAGGTAAGTCTCCAGTTCGACTGGATCTGAAGAATCTCCGCTACAGTTAGCAGACATAACCTGGCGAAATACCTGTTCTCTCGTAGCGTTTCCGGCATTCTTCATCGCATTGAGGAACTTTGGCTTCTGCAACATTGCGCCTCTGTACAGTACTCCTACAATCTTGAATCGGTGTTCCAGATAGATAGCCTTCTCCTTCTCGTAGATGCCTACATCTGTTAAAACCCGGGGATTGATCTGGAATGTCTCGCAATGATCAAGGATCTCTTGAGATGGTGAATCAGACCTTATTGCAGAGATAATCTCTCTGATGTTCTTATCATTGTCATTGAGACTCACCGTCATCATGGTAACTTCTTGTTCCACTGCTCGATCGAAGAACTCCTCGTCAGAAAGTTCTCGACGATTGAGAATGACCGTGTTGTAGCTCTCAGACTGTCCCATGATTTTACATCAATTTAGCCCCGGCATTAACACGTTGTTCAGATAGCACATCACATCTCCATAAGTGAATTCGTATGCAGAATCCACGGCAGTATAGGTTTCTTCCATGTAAGCATCGAATATAACCTTGGGCCTCGTTGTGGGTTCTGCACTTGCCATGGCGTCTATAAATCCTTGTCTCTTCTCGTTGAGAGTGTTACGCAGAGTACAAGCTATGTACTTACGGCACTTCTTGAATATCTGTTGCTCCTTCTCGCGAATCTCATCGTCAGTCATCGTTGCGGGATCGATCTTGTGTGTCTTGCAATGAAGTAAGACCGCTTCCCTCTCAACTTTCTTGACATGACTCTGTGCTGCTTCTGGATTAGCCATAAAGTTACGTAATAACAGAGCTGCGACTTCGGGCTTGTTGAGTTCTTCTGGTGTGTGACCCAACATGGTGTCGTCGAACTGCCGACTAACATCTGTCTCGCGGATCATGGGGATTAGACGTTCTATCAGAAGGTTTACTCTGTCTGGAAGCGAATCCATTACTTCTTCTATCTTGTCCTCGATCGCGTAAGTGAAAAACTGAGAATGACTACTCGCGCCGGTACCCATAGTTTCACATGGACTAACTTAGAGTCGCTAAAAACTCGCGCATCAATGAATCGTCCATATCGAAGCAGGTACGCACGGCTCCGTCCGCTTCTCGACGGCCCACTGTGGAGAAGTGCTTGTTCGCGTGACTCATAATCACAACCGCCTTCGTATAACCCTTGAAGTAGATGTCGTTGTCCTTACCCAGAGAATAAAGACCACGTGTCACACCTGAGGGGTCTTCCAGTAGGACAAAGATACCGATTCCGAGAACACTTCCGACATACTCGACAATCTCTTGACCAAGCCAGTCCGAGGAGCGAAGATGATGAGCGAAACCTTCTTTACTCAGATCGGGAACATCATGAAGACCCTTGGTTGCCTTGGCTATATTTACAAGATCTCCTCGTGCGAGTCGATCATACCATATCGGACTTCCTTCACCTTCAGAGGGCTTGTCGAGAAGCTCCGCTAACTCATTCCTGAACGCTCTGACGAATGCTAATCTATTCACAGGGGTTCCATCACTGTTACGACCGGCCTGATATTCAGGATGGAATGCTTGCACTATTGCATGAAGTGCACATGAACCGTCACCAGCAGTTGGTAGCATGACGAGATCGGGGTGAGAAGGCCAGCGTAGTTGACGCATAGTTACTTGTCTTTGTTATTCAGTTTTGCTGCCAACACGCAGTCTTTGTTGTTAAGCAGAATGCAAATCTCTAAGCCCTATAGTTATTTTCTCGCTGTCTTGTGACAAGAAAGCGCAAATCCTAGATTACCCCCGCGATTTCGGGAATCTTCACGCCTCAAGCACACAGGTAACACAGTTACACAATGCGTTCTGCCTGTGATATGTGCAACGGACATGTGATTCCTGCCTGACCTGACTGCCTGCGTTGTGCATAATGCACGGGGGTTATTCATGGGTCACCTGTGTGCGTCATGATGCACACGAGCAAAGCTCCTTTCCTGTGAGCTTTCCGCGCTAACGTGGTAAAATCTGGGTCAGAATCTGTGGAAATTGATAGTTCATGTCAGTTCTCGATGCCTCAAGTATTGTAGAACGCTGCTTGACTCCGACTAAGTATTGCTGGCCTATCACTGGCGTTACTGAACTACAAGAAGCGTCTCGCAACTTGAGGTCACGGGTCAATACCGAGCACGCCGAGATAGAACCCGAGTGTGCAGGTATACAATCTACAGTGGATCAACAATTGGCCATCACAGAGTTCCATCAGTATGCTGCTCTGACACCGGTTGACGAGACCGGAAGGTCTGTGCTTTTCCTTCACGTTCTTGCTCCATTGGCTCGAGAGAGGAGCAGGAGTCTTGCTCTTCTTGATGATGCCGCCAATGGCAAACCTTTACTGATCACGGTTTTGCTTCCCGATTTGGGATTCAACTTGTCTGAAGTGGAAGCCGCATATGGATTCTCGATTTACGAAGAATTAGAAGCTAACTTCGGGGCAGAGGCTCCGGAACTCATGATTCTTTACGATCGTAATCTGTACATTAACTCCTCTGCTCTCTTTCATATCCTCTGTCAACAACATCCAGCGCTTCTTATGTCACTGGCTTATTCTCTCAAGTTTCGTCACGAACAGAGCATTAAAGTGCGAGAGATTCTACGAGGTCTAGATGAAGAATTGTTGAGAACTATGGAGATCAACTCTGAGGAGATTATGCACAGGAGACGAGTAGAAGTCCTCATTAACACGGAGCGAGTAATAGGCGACATTATCTGCGAAGAAGAACAAGACGATACATGGTACGTGCGTCTCAGGTTATACGAGGCGTTAGGTTCCTTGATTACCGATGAGACAGCAGCTCTGGAGAGGCAATATTTGCGCGTAACTGCTTCTTACGACATTGGCGATGTTACCCCTCCTATGGATCTCATGGAAGTTTGTGGAGCAGAAGATACCGCAGGTCTACAACGTCTAACTCAGGGAACTAAGCGGGTTCGGCATCGTTTGTTCATGATTAGACAGACAATTCCCCGATGAGAGAACACTCCGGTTCATCTCGATTAAAATGCGTGTCTTCACGGATCGCGATCTTCTGGTACCTCTGGATGCTCCCAGATCTGAGAGACGCGCTTGGAACAAGAAGGAAGCGGCTCAGTTAGATAACGTTTACATCGGGCAGCTCAAGTTGTTAGCGGGAGAGATAGAGTTCCTGACTCTCGGAGTTACCAGTCTCGATAACTGTGTCGTCGTGTATGCTGGAGCTGCAGCCGGTCATCACATTCCAGTACTCGCAGATCTCTACAAGGGTCTACACTTCTATCTGTACGATCCAGCACCGTTTGCGATTGAGGAGACCGAGAGGATTCACATCATTAACGGCTTCTTCACAGACGATGTGGCCCGTGAGTGGGGAAGTCGTGAGGATATTGCTGTGATCTTCATCTGCGATATTCGAACTAGTGGCCCGACCGCCGAAGAACATGAGAGTGAGGTTCAATCGAACATGGATATGCAAGCTAGATGGGTAGAACTCATGAAGCCAGCTCTCAGAGCCTACTCGTTGAAATTTAGGATTCCCTTCACTATAGTCGAAGCTGATCAGCCCTTCGAGTACCTGGGAGGCAAGTTGGTGTACCAAGTCTTTGCCCCTATTGCTTCGATGGAGCTTCGACTCTTGGGTAACGCAGAAGACGCCGACAAGAGAGTCACTTATGACAGTCGAGCTCTCGAGCAGACGGTCTACTACCACAACAGCGTGGTCAGACCCAACAAGAATCTCTGGGCGAATGTGTTCACAGAGACCGATACGCCTTATATGGATCCACAATTCGATAATGGATACGACTGCACTGTGTTACTCTACTGTGTGAAGCGCTACGTAGCGCTGCGTGGAATGAAGGGTAATCGCGAAGCCTTGGTCTTGGCCATGGTCAGAAGAATGATTCAGGTTACAAGTCAGGGGAAGTGGACCTTTGCCGAGAGGAAAGCGGTTCGCAAAATTAAGCAGGACCGTCCCAGGAGGATGTAAAAGTCTCGCATTATTGAAGAATGTGAGAGGTCAAGCACACTTATACAAGATGCAGCTGTTCTCAGAATCTCACTTGTTCCAAGATGCTGGTGCTCCAAGAAGACCATGGGCACCGAAGACAAAGATCCCTAAGACTCTATGTGTACCTCAGTTACGAGAATTCTCAGTGGAGCTAGCATTCTTAACTTTGGCATTATCTGGATACAAGAGCTTAGATAATTGTGTGGTGGTATACGCGGGTGCTGCATCAGGTAACCATATTCCATCACTGGCTTCTCTGTTCCCAAGCCTCCCATTCTATCTCTATGATCCTCACAAGTTCGATATCAAGCCGACATCGCAGATCTATATCATGAGAGAGAAGTTCACAGATCAACTCGCTGCAGAGTGGGGAGAGTCGCCAAAGAACGTGATCTTCATCAGTGATATCCGAACTTCGGGGTTCACGGGAGCAGATTATGAGAAGCAAATCCATATTGACATGATAACTCAGGCTCGTTGGGTAGAGATCATGAAGCCAGCGTGGTGGTCAGTAGAGTTCAGGATTCCCTATCCAGTGATGGAGAAGGGAGAGAAGTACCCATATCTAGGAGGCTGGTTGTTGAAGGAACCATTCGCTAAGCAATTCTCTACCAAGATGCGATTGATGGGTAAGTATGAGCAGGCAGTGAAGGGCCGTAAGGCCATGCAATACGATTCCAAAGCCATCGAAGAGATGATGTTCTATCACAATACTGTAGTTCGAACTGACAAGAAGAGATTCTATAATGTATACTCCATGGACGAGAAGAGGTATCACGATGACGTGATTGACAACAGTTACGATTTCACATATTTCCTCTTCGTATTAGATAACTACAAGATGAGTCCTCATTCGATTCCGATAGACCATTCTGTGGGTGAAGCTGAGAACCTGAAGTTCGCTAAGGACTTAGTGCGGTCTTATAGTAAGGAGGTGACGCTGTAGAGCGGTCACTAAAACCCAAAAACGTCTCGCGACTCCCGAAGAACATGAAGGGATAACCTGGTTAATATTAACGACCAATTATGTCAGTGCCCAGAATTGGTCCACTTACCGTAGATGATCCAGAGTATTGTAAGAGAGACATCGAGTTCGATATTTCCTACATGTCCATTCAGGGCAATGGGCAGAAGCGCTTCTTTGATCCCAAGATTCACACCTGCAACGTCTCGTGTGCAGAGATGAGGAACTTGGCCACGGACCTGTCGATTCTCAACTACATGGAGCATCCCGAGAAGACATGCGTATTGTACATCGGGACCAGCAACATGAAGCATCTCCCGGCACTGGCTTCGCTATTCCCAGCGACTCAGTTCCATGTCTACCATCCTTGCTCTACCAAGGCGTCCAACATCAAGTACAGGGGACAGATCTTCGACCAGAAGGCAGTCGCGGAGTGGAAGCAATTCGCGATGGGGAATGCTGTCATCATGATCAGCGATGTGCGAGTGATGAAGGAGTGCGGCGAGGCTGAGGTGATTTCTTCGATGCAGACTCAGGCTACGTGGCTGCGCGAGGTGAAGCCGATGACCTGGGCCGTGTCCTTCCGCATCCCGATCTGGTTCATGCGCAACGATAAGTTGTTCGAGTACCTGCCCGGGAGCCTGCGCTACATGCCGTACTCTCGCGAGATGTCTCCTGAGCTCCGCCTGGTCGGCAACTACCAAGACACCATCTCGCCGATGGTCATGTACCGCGCCAGAGACATCGAGCAGTTCATGATGTACCACAACACCGTCATCCGCCCGAACAAGATGCTGTTCGCCAACGTGCTACATGAGCCTCCCACCACAGACAAGTACTCAGACGACACCTTCGACAACGGGTACGATAGCAGCTATTTCCTCACTGTGGTCAAGTGGTACACGTGGCGCAAGGACGCGATCGCTCGCCCGAAGGAGGAGGCGAGCATTGTCGCATTCGCCAAGCGCCTGATGGCCTCTATGTTCTGGTAATCACGATGCCTAGATTTACTCGGAGAGAAAAACTTGAGGTTATATTCTTTGGAAATCATGGATCGGTATCGTGCTCTCCTGAAGGAAGCAGATGACGACTTCCTGGAGGATATCGTCGAGTTGTATGATCAGAAGCTTGAGAACTACAAGAGACGTCTCTCCATGTACAACTTGTCACTGATAGATAAGTACCAAGACCCTGCTAGGCTCGCTGCCTGGAACAAAGAGACTGAAGACTACCTAACCGGTTTCGCGATCGGAGTTCGTGCTGACAGGGTGTACTTCCGTTCTGCGTTCTTCGAACTGCAGAGAGAATGGAATGCAAAGTTCGACCAGGCTAAATCGACGAGGGAGATGGAACTTCTCCGTATCGAACGCGATAAGGAGAGAACTAAACAGTTGGAATCTCAGTGTGCCGGAGTCGACAAGTTCTACGATCAGGAGTTCACCAAGCATACGAAGAGATGCCAGGCGTTCTTCAAGCCACCATGAACGCATGAGTGGGAACCTCCGGTAAATCATCAACGTCAATATGTGCGGGTTCGGCCTTGCGTATCATCGGGACAGTACTCGGGTCTTCTCTAAAAACGCAAAGTGACCAACTATCAAGAAGTTCCCAGTTAACCACGAATCTCGCGTAGTAGTCTGTGGGGAGGTAGTCTCTCATAAACATGAGTACCAAGCACTTATGCTTCTCTAGGAGATTTCCGATCTCTGAACGCGTCGAACGGGACAACACCAGCTCAGGATCCCGATCAGTGAGTTCCACTCTGTTCTTCATAAAATCTTTCCACGGGATACCCAGTCCGGAAGTGTCAAGTAATCTCACCGAAGAGTTATGGTATTGACTGATTATTCTTGAGAGGACTTTAGCTACTTCTAGCTTTAACTGACTCTCCAGGGACTTCGATCTCTGAATCAGGGACGGCAAGGTTACTTGCGTATTCGTGTGATGAAGAACGCCGCTCATCCTCACTGAAGCCTGTTCCATCAGGGACGCGATCACGCGAGAGCGAGGGAGAGTCATAGATCCATACTTCACTAGCACGGGAATGGAATCTTGAAGTATCATGCGATGCGATACTTCTATTACATCTTCGCTGTATTCACATGGAGTTCGTACTGGTCCTCCGAATGGTTCCTTGCGAGTTCCCACCCAGTCAACAAGGGAACCACAGCGAGTAACATTCATCTTCTCGAGGACATTCGTATCGATTTCCGGGACCGCAACAGTAAGGATTCCCTTGAGCTTGGGCAAAACTCTTCCGTTCTGGATACTGAGGAAGTGTGCCTTGGGGATCCCGTCGAAGTACTTCTTAGTCAAGTCCGAGAGAGAACGATAAGTACCGTTGATGTCTATCACCAGAGTCTGTGTCATATCTTCTCCAAGTACTTCCCTCAGGTAATCCAGATAGTCTTGGTTCGGGTTCTTCAGCTGTTCTACTAGAACTCTCCTAGAGCTGTCCAGACGAACAAGAGTTACTCCTCGTTCCAGCAAGAGGAATCGCTCCAGTAATGGTTCGAGCAATATGCAATCCCTGGAGATTGCCGCGACTCGTGTTATCTGGGGATTCGATTCGAGTACTGTCTTGATACTCTGGATGAAGTACCAGAAGCATGGAATCGTGTAGCTCGCATGCAGACGGTACCAGAAGAATTTCTCTCTGTCCTTCTCGAAGGAGTAAGGATTACCTAGCGAGAGTCTCCGAATCATGTAAGCTAGAGTTCTCTCCGGTGAATTGGGATCCTTGTTCATGCCCAGTAGCAACTCTTCAGCCGCGGTAGGCATGTGGGCCATCTTACTGTGAATGGCTGAAGCGATAACTTTACTGCCAAGAGGAGAGGCAACATCAGATGACCGATTGTCTCCTGTATGAGAAGTGATAGTATATACCTCATTGAGAATCGGCCAGATCCATCCATCTTCCTTGCCAGACCGAGTAGCGAAAACTGTAATCTCTTCGATTCGTGGAAGATTCACATGCAGTAACAACTCTCGCAGCTTAGTCGAATCGTAGAACGTATCCGACACGATAATGATTCCCGTATCCGCGGGAACTTCGAGGAGCTTGTTGACATTTGATGCAATTAGCACTGCGTGCTCGAGCTCTGCTTCCCATTCCATCTCTCTGAGGCGATCTAGATCAATTCCCTGTTGTGACATGATCCTCGTGTTCTTAGAGATATGCTTGTAAACCTCCGAGATATCTCCCAGACACTCCTTGCTACAGAACATCTCACCTGCGAGCTTTCTAGCCTCGGCAAAGCCTACAATACCAGATTTGGCCTCGACAAGAGAGAAGATGGCATCGGGATTGGGTACGTCTCTTCCAACGAGAGTATCGAAGAGGTCGAATGATACTACCTTCTCCTTCGGTAATGGGATGCGATCCGCAACGATGTCTCTCAGTTGAGTAGTGATTGGCAAGACCGGTTGGGGAATACCATAGGTAGACCGAAATTCTCTAACTTGAATCGATGGATTCTTATGAATCGTTGGTCCATATGTCTGTCTGTACGTATGGTAGCTGCATGCAGCAGCTGTTACCCCGCAGAGAGATAGAGTGCCCAACATTTAGAAATAAGATGCGTTTCCAGTAGTTGCCTTGACCAAGGCATGAAGTAAGAAGAAACACAACGTACCTACGATCGCTCCAACGACGTAACCCACTGCTAACTGAGCGAGGGTAGAGCACTTGATGAAGTACCGAGCATACATGAGGAGATACACAACAATCAGGAGAATGACCATCGCTACCACCTTCCTCACAGTAGCCAGGTCACTGTCCACCGAGAATGCTAGGACGAGTAACCAGTACAGCGTATAATGTCCCACCATCTGTGCGTGGAAGGATGGCATATCGACCACACTACCACATTGTTCGAGGAAAGCTGGGTTCTTCGCCCCGCATCTGATACCACATTCCTGAGGAACATAAATCCACTTCGAGTTACTCGCTACTACTGCGAACAGCTTCCTCAGAGCGAAGTTGATTCCCATGTTGAGCAAGAGGAACCAAATGTCTGCGAACGCATGGGAGTCTCCGGTGAGAAGCCAGATCAGAGCATCTACGGCTGGTAACAGGTAAGGCACCACGTCCACACTAATCATTGCAAAATCTCGAGCCGTAGAGGTCGCTACAGCAGTCATGTTAAGTTTCTGTTTAGGGATAGATCTCGAGAAACTCCATGGTGCCTACGTACAATGTCTTTATGCAAGAGCGTGACCGGCAGTTGCGACAGATCCGGGCTGCCATCGATAAGAACTACCAGATTCTTCAGGAGACACTGTCTGGTTATGAGGCTAAGTACTATTACAAGTGTAGCGACTGTCTCTCGCAGCTGAGAGCAGCGATCAACTGGGAATACAGTTCTGCACATGAGTGGCTATTCAATATCGCATCTGTCGGGAGTGTACAACTAATTCAGGACCCTGTCGCTGTTCTAGTTAAGTTAGAAAAGATCGCCGCCGAGTTAACATCGATTCAAGAACGATCCGGCAGTCAATACGAGGAATCACTAGAGCATCGTTATGTAGACTTGCCGTGAGAGTGAATGTATAGCCGTCTCGGCTACACAGAGGAAAATGATCACCTGTATCTTCTGGAACGGAAGTCGATGTGTTATTCCACACATCGAGGGAGAGACCATAAGACAACTATCTCTAAGACTCATGAGAGTCAGAGGAACTATCGGTCGTAGATTAACGTGTCCTTACATAATATATCACAACGGTAGAGTGCTGAATCGAAGCGATAAGAGACACGACTTGGTTGAGGCCGATGTTCGCTACATCTTTGCTATTCCGAAATCTCAGTTCTCATGCAATTTGTCGGCCATGCTGACCGGTAACCTGCGAAGTGATATGTTCCTCCCAGATCTAGATCATTGTGCTATTTGCTTAGAAGATTTTACTTCTAGAACCAGCGTATCCAGATTGACCTTCTACTCGCTTCCCTGTGATCACAGGTTTCACACAACTTGCCTAGCGGCCCAGATGAATCCGGAATGTGCCGTGTGTAGAAGACCTATCCCCGAATCCGTGATACGCCGTTGTCGAATGATATAGATGAAATACAATGGCAGATATCGAGTCGTTAATGTATAGCTATCCCGCTCAGGGAGACCCTGATTTCACTTCTCTTCTTGCACTTCGAGAAGAACTATGGCCAAGCGCCTATGATGTACAGAGGATCGCTTCTCAGGAGGTTACTGCTCATGTAGAAGATGTCCCACCTTCAGCTCCTGTGTCTCGAAGATCCAGAAGAGAGTCTGAAGTTGAAGCTGCTCCGGTGGCGGCTCCAGACGAAGAAGAAGCACCTGAACACCCGATGATTGTAGATTCGGTACAGATGACTGATGAGAATGTCGCTCGTCAAGCGGTTAGAGTCTTGTGCGAGAGGTTTATGCTAGTATATGACCGTCTGTTCTTATATTACAGTACTGGAGCGGGGAAGACAGTGATCTCTACGGGAGCGACCGAACCATTGGTGCGTAACATGGCTACAGAACTAGTAGACAGCTATCTGGAACCCAAGAGAACTAACCTGCGTCGAGTTATAGTCATTGTCTCGTCTGATGCTCAGAAGAGAGACTTTATGAAGAAGATTATTGAGACGAGTAGGAGATCGCAGTATGAGAGAGCTGCGAGAATCGGAGCAAATCAACCTATCAGTGAGAGAATGGCTACTTATGCCGCCGCTTTAACTCCGACTTATGTCTTCCACACTAAGACCTCGTTTATTTCCTTCGTGTACGGCACAGCGAATACGCATGGAGACGTAGATCCTACTAGACCAGATCCTGGCGGTCTAGCATTCGCTAACAACTCGATTATTCTCATCGATGAAATTCACAGCTTCAGTCGTGAAGAATCAGCAACAGCTACGAAGAAGGAAGACGCCGAAGATGTGGATAAGAAGGAGCTTCGAGATGAAGAGGACTTCCGTTATGCTCAGTATCACTATGTTCTCCATGCGGTACAGGGTTCTAAGATCATTGGTCTCTCGGCTACCCCAATGAAGGACTCCCCACAGGAGATCGCTAAGGTAATGAATCTTATTCTTCCTCTCGATAAGCAGATACCAGCAGGCATTAATGTCCTGTCACGGGACGTACTGATGCCCTATCTGCGAGGATACGTGAGTTACTTCCGGACTCGTACTACGCGTGCAGTGAATCGCGGGGTAATGATGTCTCTGACTGAATCTGCAGATAGAACAGGAGAGGTAGGCGCAGATTTCGAGGTGGTGTTCCCGGTGGCTATGAGCCCTCTGCAGTCAAAGGTCTACAAGCGAGTTATCAGTGAGAGAGACTCGTTCAACAGGAATGCATTACGAGCTAGCAACATCGTGTATCCTGACGAGTCGGCGGGACATGCAGGATTTTTATCTCGGTTCGTCAAGAGTACACGGGGCTGGGATGGTATGGAACCCACAGACGAGTATAGGTCGTTCCTCCGAGCATCACGTGCCAATCGCGAGATGCTGAGTCCCAAGTTCTGCGCGATCGCCGACATATGTAGAGTGAGTAGAGGCGTGGTCTTCGTCTACATGAGGAATCTCGAAGGAGGTCTCTATGATCTTGCCGCATTCTTAGACGCGGAGGGGTTCGAACGATTTACACCTCAGACAACACGAGAGGAGACAACATCTGGCTCTCATGCACTATTCATTCAGAGAGACGATGGTAGTCACGAGATGCTCATCTCGCGCAGACCTCGTTATTCTCTTGTGATTGGAGAGACGAAGACAGTACCAGGTCGTCTTGATGGTATCCTCGGTCTCTGTAATGTGGACGAGAACGCAGATGGGGACTACCTCAAGATAATACTCGGTAGTGCTGCTGTACGCGAATCCTTCGACGTAAGGAACTCTATCACGGGGATTCTCGCATCTCCCGAACAGACAGAGACCGCTATGATTCAAGCTATAGGTCGCATCCTTCGTCCGGGAGCTCAACGCGCGCTTTTCCGCAAGTTCCCAGAACTGCCTCCGATTATCAGCATCTACAGGATGGCATCTTATGTACCTAGTACCAAGTATGAAGGGAAAGATGTCGACACATATCTAGATTCGGCTAGGAAGGACCGAAGAATTAAGGTGGTAGAGAGGATGCTGAGAGATGCATCTATTGATTGCAGAATGCTTCATGCTATCAACTACGATGAGATGGATGACATTGTCGACGACTCGCCGGCATGTCTCTACGGGCCATGTGATTATGTATGTGACTCTCGCCCCGCTCAAGATGACGTGTTAGATTCTAGTTCCATGAATGCTCTGTATCGTGGAGAGAAGTTGATTCGTCTCAAGATGGAGATTGCGAAGGCTGCAAGGAGACAAATGTATGTGCCCATTGCCGATGTTGACGCGGTAGTGGACAGTCATGCTCTAGCTCAGAGAGTCATAGAGACAATGAACGTGACCAAGGAGCAGGTTCGAGATCGTTACGGAAGACAGGCTTACGTCTATCACGACCGCAATGGAGTATTCTTCGCGAGCAGCCCGGTTATCACTGGCCTTGTAGGTGATGATAGCGGCTCTACCTGCCCCGTGTCTATGAGTGACTACGAGCACTATGTGACCACTACTCTAGTAACTCCTCTCGACACTCTGACTGGAACCTCATTGTTGCTACCAGGAGTTCTCGAGACTATTCTCGTGGTTACTCCCACCAGAGCTGTTACTGAATCGATCTCTGCCGATAGGGAACTGCTCAAGAAGTTCGCGTTATATCTCCGACGAGAGGTCGTGCCGAAATCTTCACTTCTCGAGCATGTGAGAGTCAGGGGTGAGCAGCGCGTTCATGGAATTCAGGGATCAATCGTGTACTGGGTCGATTACAGTGGGCTTCTCTACACGCGTGGTGATTTACGAGTGTATGAAGGAGACGCCGGTATTACACCGATAGTAGACAAGAAGACTTCAGGAATGCCTCTACGATTGGTTGAGAGACCAGGTACTAGTGATGAACTACCAGGAACCTGGGGACCACCCGGTCCTGTCCTGATGCGAATCCTACATCATCGCTGGCGCTCATACATGCGTGATCTCTTCGCTCCGTATGAGAGTAGATTCACTTTCTACGGAGTGATTCGTCCATCTGAGCCTAACATCCTCAGAATAGCTAGAAGGGGAAGAGACAATGCCAAGACTCCAGGAAGAGCCCTGCCATCGTGGAGTGGAGAAGACTTGAAGGAGGTCTTGGCTACACTCTATGCAGGGCAGGGTAAGGTCACTGATCGTCACAGACAAGAAGCAGATGAGAAGCTCTCTTCACTTGCATCTTCTCGAGATGTGAATGAGTTCTTGAAATCTGAATTCGAGAGACGAGGAATGCTGCTCATGCTTTGATCCCTCACCGAGCGACACAATTGCGGTTACCGAGACGATAACCGGAAAGTTATTTTACGGTGAGTTCATGTAGGAGAACAGAATCTGCTCCAGGTTGCCCTGGGGAGCGGTTTGTGACATCCTTTCGGGCTGTGGCGCTTCGGCGATCTGGTCCACATCTGCCGCCATCTTCTTCATACGACGAGTGGTCGAGGGGCCGATGAGAATCTGGTTTTCATCGACAGCGGAAGTCGATGCCAGAGAGGGAGATGCATACTCACGACGGCTCACCGGGAGGCGAGTTGCTTCAGTCTTGCATCCGGTGGCAGGAGTCGTCTTCTTCGTAGCTGGAGTTCGGCGAGTCGGAGATGCACTACGGGCCCTGGTTGGGCGCTGAACTGGTACTTCGGCCTCGGGGGCATCTGTCATACGAGTATAAGAGCTCCTCAGAATGGGAGAACCACGAGCTGTCGGCTCCATCTCCTGACGCTCCAACTTCTCTGCGAATGTAACCCTGGACTTCACGGGGGGCTCTTCCGCCTCGGCTCGCTGGCGACGAGGAGAAGACTTCCTGGGAGCCCTCACAACCTCTACCTCTACACGCCGACGAGAGGGGCTCTCAGCCTTTCTGCCACGCGAAGGACTAGCCGCTCGAGCCGGGCTAGCCGAACGCTGACTGCGGGGAAGGTAGCGTCCGGTGACAGGATCACGCGGGAGACCACCACTCTTCCTCGATCCTTTACGGCTACGAGATGGAGCCTCGGAGCGAGTCTTGCTGCGGTCTTGGGATAGAGACTCGCGTCGAGTCTTGCTGCGGTCTTGGAGTTTCTCACGCGCCGGAGAACGACGCCTGTACGTCCTGGGGGAAGACGATGAGCTGTTACCCATTGGCTTTAGTTGATCTCAGATTTTTACGGAGTTGCATAATACAGCATAATCACGCACGAGCCTCCGTTAAGATTTCCCATGTCATCGAGGATATCATTTAGCTCCATTGGCACAGCTGGTCCTCCTGCCGGATCGGTAATAAGGAGTTCCACCACATTCTGATTTCCGGTGAGAGATCTGGCAGCAACCTGAGTTCCGTACTTGGAAGGAGAACGATTGGTCATGATAACACCGACAGGCCATTGTCTAGTAATGAAGTAACCAGAATAGGGTAAAGTTATTCTCAATGGTCCGTTCGCCGGGGTGGGTGTTATTGGACCCCATGTGAATGGGGTATTAGTGTAGACGCCAAGAGGCCCTAGCGAACCATTGAAGTCTGCCGTTGGTCCGTACACTATCCCCACGTCGCCTGTGGCGAAGGCGACACCGTTACTCTCCAGAGATCCCACTCCACGTACTATAGTATATCTATACACTCCAGTCGGTCCAGTAGGGCCTCGATCACCGGTTCTTCCTGGATACCCTGTAGAACCGGTTGGTCCAGTATTGTCGGTACTCGGGTTCGCGAGACCAGTTGGTCCTGTGAAGCCTGGAGATCCGGTCGACCCAGTCCATGAAGTTCCCAGTTCTCCTGTATGTCCTGTCTCTCCAGCCGGACCGAAGGTTGTTGCTCCTGTCGGTCCAGTTACACTGGAAGATTTCCCACCTCCGCCGCCTGACGCTGGTGGTAGATAAACTGCCATTACTGAACATATGATTACACTGACTGCTGCCAGTGCCACCACCATGATTACTTGGAAGCTGAGAGACAAACTCATAGATCTGGATTAGTGTTGAAGATGAGAGATAGATTTATAGTTCCCGTACTGCCTGCGATCAGATTCTGTTCTGATGCGGGCATCGACATTCCACCACTACCAGCGGTGAAACAAATTATGAATGACGGTTCTGGAGGGTTAGTGGGAATCGCCACACCCACAAGTGGTATTCCGCCAGTGGCTCCAGTTACACCACTGTAAGCGCCGAAATTGGCGAAACCCACAGCGTTTCTGCCATTGACAGGTAGTGTAAATCCTAGAGTACCCGTCTCTCCGGGTGGTCTAGGATTCCAATTGTAAGAAGCATTAAAGAATACCAGAGTATCCGCAGTGGTGGTATACGTGACGTTACTCGACGCCAGTACATAATTCACTGTCACAGGATTCATGAAGTCTACATGCAAGAGACAGAAATCGCTCTGAAACGTGGCGGTCTGACCGAAACTTCTGCTACTTCCTGTCGGACCTGAGAGACCCGTTGACCCATCAACCCCGGTTGGCCCTGTCTCTCCTCTTGGTCCGAAGTTATAACCCGTGGGTCCAGTAACACCGATAATCCCCGTGTCTCCAGTGGGTCCGGTGACGATAGTAGGTGACGGTCCTTGGGGACCAGTTGGTCCAGTCATGCTGGCTCCTGTTGGTCCTGTAGCCATTAGTGATTATGTATGAGAAGCATTTCAATGTTGCCCTGAGAAGGAATGTTATCGTAAGGAGTCAGAGGTACCAGTGTCCCTTCTGGAGTTCGGAACAACAGATTGAACGTGTCGATCTGAACAGGATCTCTTGTGCATGTGAGAATGTTGCCTGGAGTGTAGACTATACCACTGAAGACACCCATCACCATTGAATTGCCAGGAGCAAAACTTAATCCCGGGAACTTTATGGCCATCGGTCCAGTGTTCACTGGGTTCGTGGTCCCGGTTGGCGCAACTCCTACCGAATACACATCAACACCAGGTGCAAGCCACGGTGAAGTAGCATAATTAACAGTGGGATCCCATTGCTGCCCTCCGGATAACAATGTATAATCGATGAAGGGTCGATCTCCGATGATCGGGATCGTAACTGTTCCCGACATTCCAGTAGGTCCTGTCATGCCCTCAGTACCAGTGGAGCCCGCGAAACCGGTCGGTCCAGTATCGGGAGTTCCAGATGCATCAACCCCTGTTGACCCTGTGTCTCCTCTAGGACCAGTGGGACCGGTCTTGTCGCCGGATGCAGTTCCCGTCCTGCCTCGGGGACCGGTGGGACCTGTGTCTCCGTGAGGTCCAGTAGGTCCCACAACGGTACCTCCGCCGTGTCTCACTATGATAGCACTTACAGTTCCCACTGTAATTCCGACAACAATTAACGCGCCTATGCCAACCACGGCCATTTAACTTTATAGAACTATATAGCTGATCAGATCTCCCTGAGCAAACATGCTAGATGATACTCCCGATGTCGCATTGATTACCATATCAACGAAATTCGTAGTTGGAGCATAAGCTACCAGATAAATTTGTGATCCAAAGTCAGTCACAGCACTCGCTCCGTCGGTACACAAGGTTAGCGCCACTGCGCGTGGAGGATTGATATAAGGCTGGTTGAATACCAACCTGAATGAAGTTGTATCTTGAGTCCCGTTAGTAGGAATCGATATGGTTCCGGTAATGACTCCTGCTTGGTCGGTGGAACCTATCTTGATACCTGCTCCGCTGAAAAATGACAAATTAGAGACTCCAGTAATAGTGGGAACAGTGGCGCTTGGCTGATAAGTGGTCATGTGTGATACCTGTGGATTGAAGATGATGGTTCCTGTGGGAATGACTCCTCCTGGCCCGGTAGGCCCGGTAACAGTAGAGGGCGGTCCAGTGGGTCCGGTATCTCCTGTTGGACCAATCCCCGGCGGTCCTGTCATGCCTGTCGGTCCGGTCGCTCCGGTACCGATCCCGGGAGGTCCGGTCGGGCCTGTTACGCCAGTCGGTCCAGTCACCGTAGAAGCTGGCCCAGTTGCACCGGTTGCTCCTGTCGAGCCAGTACCAATTCCGGCAGGACCTGTGGGCCCCGTCACACCTTGCAGACCGGTAGGACCCGTGACTGAAGATCCACCAGCTCCAGGACCGGTCGGTCCTGTCGCTCCAACGGCTCCGGGCCTGCCAGCTCCGCTATTCTTTAGCGTATTGACGTCTGCCATCGCCTTGGCAGAAGTTGTAACAGAGGCTATCATACCAGCGTAGCCGATAAAGAAGAGTATACCAAGAACCGCGGTCATTGAATTTTAGAGTTAATAATGCCTTATCACGAGCACGAATACTCAAAGGCATCTGCCTAAACCCTGATGGGTATTCGTGACTTATACGTGTTCTTAAGACAACGAGGAATTCCTTACGAGAGACATAGACCGTCTTACTTTGCTCGTTCAACGATAGCAATCGACGGCTATTCATTGTTCTTCCGCATCTACTATGCGGCTAAGAAGATCGGATTCAAGAATCATCGAGAGACAGCACTTTCACTCCTCGAGTCATTCTTGAACAAGTGGCCAGAGAGTACGGTCTTGATCTTTGTTCTTGACAACCCTGTTAAGAGCGAGATGAAGCGAGATACAATCATGAAGAGACGAGCCGATGAGAGAGCTCTACAGGAAGAGATAGCCAGTCTCGAGAAGATGACTGATAATCCGATAGTTAGAGCTCGGCAGGAGATGCTACGACAGAGGAGTAAGGAGACCTTCCCACAAGTGGCTCGAGACATGATTGACTTCTTGCGCAAGAACGATTACCGAGTCATCGTCTCAGACGGCGAGGCAGAACGCACCGCATGCGAGATGGTAATAGCAGGAGAATCAAATTACGTATACTCCAATGATTCTGACTGCTTGGCACTCTCTTGCCCTGCTGTAATATTCGAAGATATCGGAGGTTATCTGCACGTGTATAGATTGGCTTCAATTCTTACACCTTTGCAGATGCGTGAAGAGGAGTTCACAGACTTCTGCATCCTACTTGGAACAGACTTTAACGACAGGATACAAGGACCGGAAGAAGCATTCGATACCATCAGTAGGTTCAGGCGGATCGAGAACATACCGTCTCTGGATCCGGGGTTGGTTAGAGATTTGGCCAAAGTTCGTCTGCAATATCACAGCGAGGAAGAGCCAGAAGAACACAAACCGCGATCGCGCAAATCCCGCAAGTGAAATCTTCGGGGTAACTGCCCGCGTTCGAATCAGATACCCGTCACGGGTAGCTAAATCTCTCATAACGAGTCATCGGATTCGTCCATAGCTGCTGGTGGACGCGGGTGGAACCCTCTACCACCGCCACGACCACCATGCGGACCACCGCCACGTCCGCCGTGGCCACCATGACGACGCCTCTCACGCGGAGGGCCACGTCCCAGACGACGCTCGACCATTTGCAGGAATATCTCACGAGGCAGCGAGGATAAAGTTACATTCTGTCTAACATTCCCCTCAACCACATCTAGCTTCACGAACACAGAACTGATTTCATGGCGACCTTCGAAGTGGAAGAAGAACAGATGCTCTCCTCCCTCAGCCCCGTCTGCTGGACGTGAGTGGAGATAGATTGTGAACTTATGGGCCTGGGGTAACTCGTCTAGAGGCACACTGGATCGCGTCGTGAACATCTGGCCTCGAATCTCGAGCTCTCCAGAGTGTTCGAGCTCCGCGGGGTCAGGAAGATCAGTGTCGAAGCTCTCTCGCAGTTTCACAAGAATGTGATGAAGACGCTCTGGTAGAGTCATTGTCTTTCATCTCTTCATCTGTAATTGTTGCGACGATGACATTGCAGGTCCGGTGGCAGAAGATCGACTGCGTAGTTTGAGAGCAAGTTCAGCAAGGCCCCGGAGAAGTGGATCCCGCTCGAGAGGAGGTACAAGAGAGTCAGCGCTCTTATCTCTTTCTCCCATGTTGATAATTAGATCATCTATGGGTTGAGAAGATAACGCCATTCAGCTTTTAAAGGTCAGAATGCTAGCACTAGCTTCCTTGTTTGGGTTCAGTTGGGGCTCGCCGCCAGCGGCAGATAGCATTGCTGCCGAAAGTCTTAGTGCTCCTCGTAGGAAGAGGAAGACAGTTATCAATGTTAAGCTAAAGCCCGGCGGTCTATCCCGATTCGGTTATTCCGCGGATGCTTCGGTTAGGTCTAGACACGCGGCACTGTTGCGAGCTGCAAGGTCAGAGGGGTTTGTGCCAATCATCCAGCGTCTCAATCTGATCGCCACGTTCTCCAAGAATCGAAGCCCGGGTTACTCTCGGATTTTCAAGATGGATCAGCGTTGGCTCTCAGATTACTATGCCGCTGTTAAGGAGCGCGAAGGAAGATCTTCACGTCGGTCTCGGTCATCAAAGATCACCGCTTCGTTCTCTGGGGTAGGACAGAGCAAAGTACCAGCCAAGGTCTACGATGCTGACAACGATGATACGGCTTATGACGAGGATGAAGACTACGACTACTCACCGAGTGAGATGGGAGATACCGACACGACTTCCAGTTCGAGTTCATCAGACGATGACTATGACAGCGACGAGTAAGTCTACTACTTTCGGTTCCCGAGACGGGTACCGAGTTTTTAATCCGATACTTGCTCTCTGACAGAAGAGCGCCATTCATTCAGTCTCTTCAAGGTTCTCTCGATGTCTTCTCCGTAAGTCACCTTGTAAGCGGCTTTGCTTGCTTCGCATTTAGCAAGAACAACACGATACTCTGGAGTGTAGACTTCGGCGTCGGGATGGTTCATGTAGAATGCGGTGAAGACATTTACGAGCTGGTCGTAACGACTCTTAAGTAGATTGCCCGTCATTTTCTAAGGAATAACCTCTGTTAATAGTCACGTTTCACGGTGCGACGTGTTCTATTGTTAGAGACATAATATCTAGACGCATGAAGGTTCCAGAGTCGAAATCACTAATGTTAACTACCAATTGCGGTTCGAATGTTACTGGAACAGAACTGGGTGTAGTATAGACTATGGTTGCTCCAATCGAGGCGGCCGCGCTTCCTTGAGAGAAACGCACTGGCCACATATTGAGCAGTGGAATTCCTGGAGGAGATGGGAAGTTACTGAGGGAGACAGATGTTGGCTGCCAGCCTCCGGTGAGCCCGTCGAACACGACATCTGCTCCTATACGGATCAGATAACTGGTATCGGGGTTATTAAAAGTGATGGAACCTGTGGGTCCCAAGGTGAATTCACTCGGGATAACAGTAGGCAAAACCTGGAATAAGAGCATGGGAGGTTGACCCACTGGTATAGAACTAGCTCCGGTGGCGGAAAATCCTGTCGTGTAGTTGTATACTAAATTCAGGAATGGTGGTCCAGGAGTCTGAGGACCAGTTGGTCCAGTTCTGCCTGCGGGTCCGGGACCTCCAGTTGGGCCAGTCTGACCGACGATTGGTGATGGACCCCTTGGACCTGTCGGGCCGGTAGCTCCTGTCGGAGGACCAGTGGGTCCAGTCACTCCGATAGGCCCGGCAAATCCGATGGGACCTGTAAGTCCGGTACGACCGGTCGGTCCTGGTATGCCATGATGATCTGCATATCCAGTGTAGAAACCACCAGTCGGTCCTGTGGGTCCCACATCTCCTTGGCTTCCAGTGAACCCAGGAAGACCCATGTATCCCTCCTTCCCCGCCAATCCTGGTTCGTGTGCTGGTTGATGATGACTGGCTATAATACTGAGGATAAATATTCCCACGAGCAGAACATATGTTGCTAGTAAGACACCTGTTAGAGGATGCATAATTTTATGTGGGAGTAATCGTAAGGGTGGCCGCGGACACTATCAGTGTTCCGCCTGGAGCCGTTACATTAGTTGTCTGGAATGATGCACTGAATCCTATTGCCACAGGAACTCTTCCTATAACTTGACCAGAAGGCGGGTAATCTCCGGTCACTCTCATGTTTACGTTGAACGTATTGGTGTTCTGACTGGGAGTTATACGGACATTTTGTACTGCAAAACTAGCCGGAGGTATAGAAGGATCTTCCTGTGCAGTCAGAATCACTTGACAACTCAGAGGTGAAGTTATCGTTCCTATGACTCCCATGGATAGAGTCGCCATGAGAGTAGCGGTTATCGTGTAACTACCTCCAATGATCTCGAGTGCTGGACTGTTACCTCCCACATTAGACACGGCTGGACCAACAACGTAAGATCCGTAAATCGGGAAACTTGTCACAAGAAGCTGTTGTGGAGTGAATGTTACAGAGACTGTACTTCCTAAGCCTCCAGTAATCCCAGCATAAGTGATTCCCAGAGAAGAAGTTGTTCTCTGTCCAGTTGGTCCCGCAGGACCTGGAGCTCCAGTGACGGAACTTGGAATTCCTGTCGGTCCAGTAGTTGAAAATCCAGTGGGCCCAGTGGGGCCCATAGGGCCCATCACTGCTAAGTCAGGAAATCCGGTCGGTCCGGTAATGCCAGTAGGCCCAGTTCTACCCGTGGGACCCATGTACCCAAGCGGTCCTGTGTCTCCAGTTCTCCCCAGAGGACCCGTCGGCCCCAAAGGACCCAAGACTCCGATGGGTCCGAGTAGGCCTTTAGCCCCAACATCTCCCAACTTACCAGTGACTCCTCGTTCTCCTTGTTGGCCCTGTACTGAGAATGTGAGAAGAACCCTTGTATCCAGATATAGAGCCCAGCCCAGGAATCCTATAACTATGAGAATGAGGATACTACGCACTATCCACTCGACAAGACTGTAAGCTGGAACTCTCATTACTTTGCAAAAGCTCTGACATGACGTGCAAGAGTGTGAATGTCACGTCGATACTGAATGAAGTCGATACGATGCTAAGCGGAAGCTGTTCACAAGATCAACCAAAGGCAGGTACCATCTTGACTGCTGCCATGCAAGAACCGTCAGACCATGTGCCAGAAGGTCAACTCTTCTCTAAGTATCTCGTCACCCCGGCCTACAGGGCAGAAATGAAGGATGGTCTTCTAGTGAAACTCTCTACTGCCAAGGGGGAGCCCTTCTACTTGATCGACCCGGGTAAGGTGTTGAAGCCTCTTGTCTGCGGACTGACAGAGATCTTCCTTGCTCCTTATGACGCAGAGACTGCATGCGCAGATGAATGTGATGGACTACCAGCTCTACACATTGTACCAGAGTGTATTGCGAAGAAACTCTTCACACAAGCGCTGAAGGGTGTGTGCACTGCTCGTCAGTTCACTGGGATTGTGTTCGTGAGCAGTGTTGGTCTTCAGTTCTACTACAAGGGTAAGGATTGCAGTATGGGAGACGTCCCCATGATCAATTCTGTCTACCGTGTAGCTGCCGATGCCGAAGGACATATCGAGGCTCGAGAAGTCAGAGGTGTAGTTACATGCGACTATCCAGTTCCTTATCTCCTCGTTGATGAAGAAGTCTTTAGCGCGGGGACGAACACTACCGCTATCGTAGAGTCTCTCACACAAGCGAATGCCCAACTGATTGATACTCTATGCAAGTTGGAATATGTAACACTTCATGAGGGTGAAGATTATCCAGGAGATCTCGAAGCTTTATTGGGAGGCTTCATGAGCAATCATTCTCATCGTGTGAAAGGACTGCTAGATGCTCAGTTAACTGGAGCTGGAAGTGTAGACGCAAGGTCGGTGTGTGATGATGCATTTGTACGCAGGCAGCGAAAGACAGAGATAGACAATCTGGTTCGATTGATGATGAGAGAGGTCGAGCTCATGGAAGAGCTCAAGCATACATTAGAAGAGCTGTCATATGTTGCGAAGATGGTTCAGCAGTGTCCGCCTCCCCTGAAGATTTCTACTTGTCCCACGCCGGCTTCGATGAAGGAAGTCACTTACGAAGACCCTTGTGGGATGAAGGATCCGCTTCTTGATCCTCTGATGAAGATTCGCAAAGAGGATCTAGACGAGAAAGCTCGTAAGATCGTTGCAGATGCCGACATTGAGAGTATCGAGGAGATGATCGCAGAACCTCTGTCGGATTCGGAGAAAATAGCAGATGGCGAGATGCTGGACTCGCCTTCGGGAAGTGAGTGTAGTCGCTGACGAACGGAAATCTTGGATTGCGGAGTTGGAAGCTTGATAAACGTTATGACCACTCCACCACCGCGCGATCGATTCTTCCACAACTTGGTTGGTATGAAGGCTCCACTTCTTGTTGCGGTGTCTCAGTGTAAGAGCACGTTGGTTACCTCTGATCTTCTAGAGTTGGCATTCAGCTTCCTCACCTTCGTGAATCACCAAGAGCTCATCGATACCTTCATCGATAGGACTCATCAGCACTGGGAGTTGATTGCTACCACACAGGATGTGTCTGTGATTCTGGATGCTGCTCTTGGGGGATTCCAAGAATTGGGAAAAGATAGGATCGCAGAGATACAACGAATCGTTAAGGACAAGGAAGTCGACAGTGCTATACAAGTGAAGCTTCTTAATATCGGACGGTCTCTCGTCAAGATTGCGATTCGAGAACTTCAGGCAGTCGGCTCTGCGAAGATCAATGTACCCAAGATGGCCAAGCTGTATGAATTGACGTAAAATAACACGGAGGAAGGTAGAGGATCTCGTGACATTCTTGAAATCAAGAATGTCAGTAACGGGAGCGGTATTGTCAATGTTAGTTTTATCCTTGGTATATGTGGGTGTAATGTTCCTGAGTCGCAACTATAATCATCGTAGGGGAATCTCTATTAACCCCTTCTATTCGGTGTCTCAGTGGAATCCATTACGTGTAGAACTCACGGGCTCTTGTGCAATTCCTCAACTTCCCGGTACTTGTGTGATAGAAGGTATGACAGGTGCTTATCAAGACGCTACTCACTGGTGTGACGTTACTAGTGAGGGGCCATGTATCGATCCAGACACAGGAGTCAATGTCAAAGATAATCCCATTCCGTTCCAAGCAGTGTGTTCCGGAGTTCCTTATTGTGGCTGGTCACAGGGAATGATAACCTTTGATGGAACTAATTTCGTGAAGGTTAATGTCGTGTCTACGGGAGCTACGTCTCCCCCGCAGATAACCATTCAGAACGTTCCTATAACAAGTGATCCTACACTGTTCTACATGGAGAGAGTGTCTGTCACAGACTCTCTTGTCCGCGATCAGAATGGTACTCTTGCGTTCTTCTATCTTTTCGCACTTGGTACTCAATACACGCTTACTTATACGAATTCCTTTACTCCTGTTGGAACGACCGAGAAGATTACAGCACTTACTGTTCAGCGTTCAGACAACATTGGGGAATTTTCCCTGTCGATTTTTGTTCTTGCTGAAGAGATGCCCACAACGATATCTACAGTTATTCCTTCAGTACCATCTGCCGTAGTAGCTAGGAAGATTCTAGTATTCGGTAGTGCTAATCGACAGCAAGATCCAACTTTGAGTGAACTACAGGATTTCAACGGACACGTTCAGCAAAAGTTCTGGGACGCTGCTCGGAAATATTTTCTTGTTATGATTAGATGGAATACTGATTACAGCCCGGCGGGAGCTTTCTACGGATTGCCCAGTGATACTTATGAGGCCATCTTGAATGGATGGTCTAACAACATATTCTACCTCATTGAGCAGGACTTCGTAGAGACTCGGCTGGGCAATGCTCGTGGCAGAGCCTTCTATGCTTGGAATGGATAAACGTAAGGCAATGTCGATGCTGTAAGATGAGAAACGTCTCAATGGCAGAAGCGCTGCCCACCGTGTGTCTTAATATGATCGTGAAGAACGAGGGACCTCGCATGGTTAGGCTCCTCGATACACTGAGGGATCTCATCGACCAAGTAGTAATATCAGACACGGGAAGCACAGATAACACGGTAGAGGTGATCAGTGAGAAGTGTAATCAGATGAATCTACGATGCTACATCGATCAAACTCCGTTCAAAGATTTCGGGTTCAGTAGGAGTCGTGCTATCACTGTCGCAATAGAGAAGAGTGACTGTGATTACCTGCTCTTCATGGATGCTGATATGAAGTTAGCGAGAGGAAGTCAGTACAGTAAGCGTGCTCTCTTCTCGACGAGAGCGGATATTCTTTCCTTGATGCAGAAGGGTGGTGGTCTTGAATATTATAACATGCGTCTAATGAGACGCACTCTTCCGGGCCTGCGGTGTGTGGGCGTGACTCACGAACATTATGCACACGACGGCGAGGCCACTTCGTCTAATGTTCCTCCAGACATCTTGTTCATTGACGATATCGGTGACGGAGGAGCTAAAGCCGACAAATTCCCTCGAGATTATCGTCTCTTGCGTCAAGGTCTCATTGACGAACCGGGGAATGTCAGGTACATGTTCTATCTTGCAGAGACGTGTCGCAATGATAACAATCATCTAGAGGCGATCAAGCTTTCCAGCACAGTGGGATCCGAAGCTTGGAATTCACGTGACTTGAAGTCGCGGC
>JADMIO011346902.1_pt1 | contig 87108 bp, 91 predicted proteins | sample 8958161 | NCBI WGS metagenome assembly JADMIO01 (sample SAMN16585339, study PRJNA669376) | soil metagenome | isolation source: Crop rotation soil | place: USA: Cullars Rotation, Alabama | collected 2011 | reverse complement strand
GCCGCGACTTCAAGTCACGTGAATTCCAAGCTTCGGATCCCACTGTGCTGGAAAGATCCGGCATTCATTTCGCAGGTAAAAGGCTTTTTGGCATCGGGTATGTCTGACACGCCGCGCAATGTGTTTCTCAAGACGGGGGTTGATATTGCGGATACCGCGTTTTGGAATAAAGGCCTTGACGAGATAGAGGAATTGCTGATATCAACAGAGCGTCTGGCGAAAAAGTTAAAAGTAGTCTAGCCTGAAAGTAGTATTTAACATTTTTATTATGACTGATGTAATTATTAATTGGGGAGGCGTGATCGGCGCAACGGTAGCGGCGATGGTGATCGGCTCGTTGTGGTATTCGCCATTGCTGTTTATGAAGCCGTGGATGGCAGCGCTTGGTATGACGAAAGAGTCTATGCAAGCAAAAGGCGGCAGTGCGACCAAATCAATGATCGGGATGCTGATCCTGGCATTTGTACAAGCGTATGTGATGGCACACTTCGTGAGCTATGTTGCGGTTGCGACCGTGGGTGAAGGTGCAACACTGGGTTTTTGGCTATGGATTGGATTTGTCCTTCCTGTGGTATGCGCGTATAGTCTTTTTGAAATGCGACCATGGAAGTTAACGTATATTACTTTGGGTAATCAGCTAGTAACCCTTCTCGCTATGGGAATGATTCTGGCTCACTGGCAATAATGAGCGGACACGGACCATCAACAGGATTAAAATTAATTATCGCGGCGGTTGTAGTAATCGCCATTTTGGGCGCGGCATTTTGGGCGGGGAGTAAAGCGTTAAAGAAAACGGCTACAACCTCTCCCTCGCCATCATCACCTACGCAAACGCAATTTACGGTTTCAAACAATGTATCGCCGATTGTTAACCAAACGGCTACCGTGGGAAATCGTCCTGGTAATATCGCGCCGGATTTTCGTTTAGAAAATATTAAAGGAGGAGCAGTCGCGTTAAGTGATTATCGCGGATTCAAACCAGTGGTACTTACTATTTGGAAATCTGATTGTACCGCATGCACCGATATGTTGAGTTCTTTTGATCGTGTGCAAGGACGATATGGTGAACGATATTTCACGCTCCTGGTAAATCGAGCTGAAGCGAGAAACATTGTGCAGCAATATGCTGATCGCACAACCGCCACGGGACTACGATACTTACTTGATGCATCAGATGCGATTATTCATTTGTTTGGAGCCAGCGATGTGCCGTATACGGTTTTCATTAAATCGGATGGAACTATTGCGCAGGTGTACCAAGGTTCTCTGAGTGAGCAGCAGATCGAAGATAGTATCAAAACAATTGTCCAATAACGAGCGTATGAACAGTCCCGAAATGATCGTGGAAGTTGCCGATGACGCAATCGGTATGCGGGGGATTTTGGTTGTCGATAATACCAAGCGCGGCGTAGGTAAAGGCGGTATTCGCATGACGCCTACGGTTACCAAAGACGAAGTGATGCGTCTTGCGGCCACCATGACACTCAAAAATGCTATCGCCGACTTGCCCTTTGGTGGTGCGAAGTCTGGCATTATTGCCACCAAAGACGTCATTGAAAATCCAAAGCTCAAGAAAGCGTACATGCAAGCATTTGCAAATGCGATCAAGCCGTTGTTGAAAACCAAGTACATCGCTGGGCCAGATGTAAACACGACCGAAAAAGAAATGCAGTGGTTTGCCGAAGCGGTGAAAGATCGCAAAACAGTAACCGGAAAACCAAAAAAACTTGGCGGGCTTCCACACGAGCTTGGCAGCACGGGTTATGGCGTCTCCATCGCAACGCGTATTGCGCTTGAGCATCTGAATATTCCATTGAAGGGCGCGCGCATAGCAATAGATGGCGAAGGAAATGTGGGAAGCTTTGTGAAGAAGTTTTTGACAAAATGGGGAGCAAACATTGTTGCAACCGCAAATAGCAAACGCACATTGATGGCCGATGGAACCGAGCGTCCTCGAGCGGACATTTTTACTATGGACGTCGATGTGCTAGTGCCGGCAAGTGTCACTGATGTCATTAATGATTCCAACAAAGCGAATATTAAAGCAAAAATAATTGTTGAAGGCGCAAATATTCCTATGAATGAAGCGACCGAGGAATATTTTTTCAAAAAAGGCGTACTGATCGTACCAGATTTTGTTGCCAACGCTGGAGGAGTTATTTCTTCGTACGCCGAATACAAGGGATTTAAAGCAGAAAAGATGTTTACGCTGGTAGAACAAAAAGTTTCCAAAGCGACGGAAGCAGTGCTCAATCGTAGCCTCAAGCAAAAGAAAAATCCCCGCGCGGTCGCAACCGAAATCGCTCTTGAACGAGTAAACGCATGACTCTCAAATATTTTATTCTTGTAGGAATTGGGGGATCGAATCTTGGTGCAAAGGCGGTCTATGATGCACTCAAAATGCCAAACGATGGGCGTCCTGAATTGCTGTGTGCAGATACGGTGGCGCCGGTAACACGCCAGCGAATTATTGAAACGATCAAAGGCACACCCAAAGAGCAGATACTGCTTAACTATGTTAGCAAGTCGGGGATGACGCTGGAATCAAAAGAAAACTTCGAAGTGCTGCGGGAGTATGCGGGGACAGTCGTTGATACGTATAAAGATTTTGAATTTGATAAAAATATTGGTGGACGATATTCAGTTTTTACACCGGTGGGAACGTATCCATTACAGACTCTGGGATTTGATGCTGATGCGTTTTTGAAAGGCAAAGAAGCCGCAAGCACGGCCGAAGCGGAAGCTTCAGCGGCATGGCTTTTTCAGCAACTTGAGGCGGGCATGGCTATCCACGATTTGTTTATCTTTAATCCCGAACTTGAATCCTTGGGCAAATGGTATCGCCAGCTGATGGGAGAAAGTACCGGCAAAGAAGGCAAAGGATTTTTGCCTACGGTATCGGTGGGCTCTACGGATTTGCACTCTATGTTCCAGCGATATATCGGCGGTCCGCGCAATATTGCCACGACGTTTGTACGCGCGCACCAACCAGGCGACCAGACTATCGCGGCGCTTTATGAAGCTACCAAGACAGTATATAAAACCGAGGGTGTACCGTTTCAAGAGTACATGATGCCCGCCCTTAACGAGTTTGAAATCGGCAAATTCATGCAGTTTAAAATGTATGAAATCATCCACCTAGCAAAACTCATGGGTGTAAATGCCTTCGATCAGCCGCTCGTGGAACTCTACAAGACCGAAGCCCGCCGCTTGCTCGGATAGGTTTTTCGTGCTATCATAACGAAATGAAGAAGGTAGAACTCCAAGCTCAACCACGTACCGTTGTAGGACGTGCAACTAAACAACTCCGCAAAAAGGGACTTATTCCTGCCGTTTTATATGGTCATAATTTTGCCTCACGCAATATTGAAGTAGCTGAAAAAGAGTTTAAAAAAGTCTACAAAGAAGCAGGGGAAAGCACGCTCGTATACGTAAATATCGACAAGGAGAGTTTCCCAGCGATTATCAACGACGTCGCCGTGAATGCCGTCAGCGATGCTTTTGAACACGCAGATTTTTATAAAGTTCGCCTTGATGAAAAGATTAAAGCTCGCGTTCCGGTAGTTATCATGGGTGAAGCACCAGCCGTAAAGGCGTTTCAGGCCATCATGGTCAAGAACATCAATGAAATTGAAGTAGAAGGATTGCCGCAAGATTTGCCTCACGAATTTACCATTGATGCAGGCGTTCTTATGAAGATTGGTGATGAAATCAAAGTCAAAGATCTCAAAATTCCTGCAAACATTGAACTCAAAGCTAACCCCGATGAAATCGTCGTGTTGATGCAGGCACCGATTTCTGAAGAACAGCTCAAAGCCGATCTCGAAGTTTCAGCAGCTACCGTTGATGATGTTGAGGTTATTAAGAAAGAAGAAAAAGAAGAAGTCCCAGCCGACGAGCCCGCCGCCGCTGAAAGCTCTGGCGAGGCGAAGGAAGAGAAGAAATAATATCTTAAAACTTAATGTTTCGAGCCAAAGCCTCCCAGGAGGCTTTTTGCTTGGCGGTGAGCGTATCAAATGCGGCAAGTGCGTTTGAAATATCACTGCCGCCATACGTTACCGTACCACCGACGACCAGTGGTTGCTTAGAGAAAATAGTTGCTAATTTGGTTTCGGCAAATAGGCGTGCACCTTTGGTGGGCATAGGGGAGAGATCTTTGATTGCAGCCGTAATCGCGCGACGAGACAAGATCGTATAGCTATCGCCCTTTTGTACCGTTTGTACGAGCGCCGGGAGTGAAGAAGTAGAAGCTGGTCCACTAGGAATTCGTGATATTTCAGGCGTGCCGCCTTCATGTTTGCCGGCGGTACCGCTAACAATAGCGATGACTATAATTAATGCCGTTGCGGGCACGATATAGAGGATATTGCGTTTACTCCAGCCCGCTAAGCGCGCACCCCAGCCGGGTCCAGATTCAAAAACAGGTCCGTTATTCATGGAAGGATTCTACAATAGGGTCCATGTTGCCCGCAAGTATTTTCTCAATATTACCCCAGCTTTTTTTGATGCGGTGATCCGTGATGCGATCTTGAGGGAAATTGTAGGTGCGGATCTTTTCGGAACGATCACCGGTGCCGATTTGGTCTCGGCGTTCTTGCGTAATATTGCCGGTTTGCTCTTCGATTTTAATTTGCAAAAGTTTGGCACGTAAAACTTCCATGCAGCGTTCGCGATTTGCGGCTTGCGAGCGTTCTTCACGCGATGCTACTACAATGCCGCTTGGTTTATGTAAAATGCGTACCGCGGTCTCCACTTTGTTGACGTTTTGGCCTCCGGGACCGCCAGCGCGGGAAAACGTTATTTCCAAATCGCTTGCGGGGATTTGGACTTCCTGTTCTGTGGCTTTTGGCAATACCGCTACGCTTGCGGTGGAGGTATGAATGCGGCCGGCCTTTTCAGTATCGGGAACCCGTTGTACGCGATGAACGCCAGATTCATTTTTAAAGGCTTCATATACACCGTTACCCGATGCTTCGAAAACGTTTTTTGAAATTTCCTTCCAATCCCAACCTTTGATTTCGCAGTAGCGTTCGTACATTTGCTGGAGATCGTAGGCAAACTGGCTCGCCTCATCGCCACCTGCTCCGGCGCGGAATTCGATGATAACGCTTTTGTACGCGGTGTCATTGGTCGTGCCGCCGCCTTCCTGGATACGTTGGATTTCGGCGTAGCGTTTTGAGGCTTCTGCCACGCGTTTATAATCCTTGAGAAATTCAGGATCTGAAAGTTTTTGCTCTAGTTCTTTGAGTTCTTCCGCGAAGTCCATTTAGGCAGTCTTGATGTTCTTTTTGACGCGGGGTTTCTTTGCAACTTTCGTTTTTGCAATATCTTCGGCTTTTTGAGCGCGCTTAGCGAACTTTTCAATACGTCCGCGAGCGTCGAGGTGCTTTGATTTACCGGTATAAAATGGGTGACAGTTGCTGCAGATTTCCACGTTGATTTCTGGCATGGTTGCACCGGCGGTCCAAGTTTGGCCGCAGGCACAGGTAAAGATCGCTTTCGGGAAATATTGTGGGTGGATATCTGCTTTCATCGTCTTGCCATCTTAATATATTTTTGCTACGATGTCCAGACACATGCAAAACCAAGCAATACCAGCATACGAAGATATGGTCAAAGCCGGCATGCATTTTGGTCGCAAAAAGACCATTTTTCATCCTAACATGCGACCGTTTATTTACGCCGCGAAAGAGAACATCTATCTCTTAGATTTGATTAAAACGACTGAAGCATTAGAAAAAGCCATTGCAGCTATGAAGCAAATGATCAGCGAAGGAAAGCTGATTTTGTTTGTTGGCGTCACCAAGCCTTCAGGCGACCCGGTCAAAGCCACGGCCCAAGCTCTCAATATGCCGTATGTCGTAGAGCGCTGGTTGGGAGGAACGTTGACCAACTACAAAGTCATTATCTCTCGCGTGAAATATTTGGAAGCCATGGAACAGGAATTTGCCAGCGGGGGATTTGAAAAATATACCAAGAAGGAACGCGTATTAAAGGAACGCGAAATGGAAGGACTGCGCAAGAACTATGATGGACTTCGTAAGTTGGTGCGCATGCCCGATGCAATCTTTATTTCTTCGTTAAAAGAAAGTCAGTTGATCATTAACGAAGCAAGAATTACAAATATTCCCGTTATCGGCATCGTAAATACCGACAGCGATCCAAAGCAACTCGTATATCCTATTCCTGCCAATGATAATGCTCGTAAGTCAGTAGAATTAGTTTTGGAAACTATAAAAAATGGACTCGTTAGCAGCAATTAAAGAAATTCGGGATTTAACCGGTCTTTCAATCGGCGATATCAAAAAAGCGCTTGAGGAAGCTGGCGGTGATAAACAAAAAGCCCTTGAGCTCCTCAAAACTCGCGGTGCTAGCATTGCCGATAAAAAAGCCGACCGTTCAACTGGTGAAGGTGTTGTTGCTTCCTATATTCATGCCAACAAAAAAGTCGGCGTTCTCGTAGAGGTCCTCTGTGAAACTGACTTTGTCGCTCGTAATCCTATGTTTTCTGAACTCGCTCACGAAGTCGCGCTTCATATTGCCGCGATGGATCCTCAATCTCCTGAAGAACTTTTAACGCAACCATTTGTGAAGGATCCCTCCTCGACGATCCAAGAAGTACTCAACGGCTATATCGCAAAGCTTGGCGAAAATATTCGCCTTGGCAAATTTACACGCCAAGCGATATAGCGCGTGCCTATGTATCTTCTCATCCCTCTCATTATTTTTGGTGTTGCGATTGTTGCCATGTGCTATCTCATGGCGCGGAAGTTTGTTTTTTTAAAAAAGTTAACGCCTGAGGCAATCAGTAATCCGCCCGCTACCGCATCGACGTTTTGGCGCGGTATGTTTCAGGAATTGGTTGAGCTCGCAGAGCGTTTCAATTGGCGGCAGCATCGCGTAGAGTTTACGGCACAAAGCGAAAAGATCGTGCGTCGCATGCGATTGATGTTTTTGCGGCTTGATACGTGGACGCACAACCTAAGCAACCGCCTTCGCCGATCTGCAAAGCATCATGAGGCAATCCTTGAAAAAGAAGAGGAACAAAAAGTAGCCGCGGTGGTGGAAGAGATTGCTAAGCCCGTGGAACTCGATCCAAAAGAAGAGGAACAACATTTGATCATGGAGATTGCGAAGAACCCGAAAGATCCGTTGCTCTATCAACGTCTTGGTGATATATATGTCAAAACAGAAGAGACGGAAAATGCGTTGCAGTCTTTTGAAACCGTACTACACCTTGATCCGGAAAATTGGTATGCTAAGAACAAGGTGAAAAGCTTGAAAAAGAAAGTCGAAAAGCCGGCGTAGCTCAGCGGCAGAGCAACTGTTTTGTAAACAGTAGGTCGTCGGTTCAATCCCGACCGCCGGCTCTGGGATAATATTTTGCGCAGGTACTCAAGTGGTCAACGAGGGCAGACTGTAAATCTGCTGGCCATCGGCCTACGAAGGTTCGAATCCTTCCCTGCGCACACATGAAAAGAATGGGAATTTTCGTTTTTTTTGCGCTGATCAGTTTTCTTTTTTTCATACCAAAAACATACGCTGCTTCATTCAATGATGCGGCAAATGGTAACTGGAATGTGGGAACTACCTGGGGTGGTGCGTGTGCGTCGAATTGTGTTGCGGGAACGGACTATCCCGGTACTTCGGATACAGCAACCATCAATTCTAATACGGTTACCTTGGCGCAAAATGAAGTTGGGACGACACTCACGACCGCTTCGGGAGGCACGCTCGATCTTTCAACATTTACCGTCACCATATCTCTCACGGCTACGATTGGCTCGGGTACGATTGTAAATTCCAATGGTGGTACGCTCAAGGGAGGGAGCGTGCTTTTAAATGGTGGAACATTTGGAGGCACGGGCGCGATCACTATCGAAAAAACTGCGGGAACGACCAATGCAGGAGCCGGAGGTAATACGTTTAATAATACGACCACTATTAAATCAAGCAGTTCAGGCGCGCTTCAATTAGCGGGAACGAGCGCCGATACCTTTAACGCTGATGTGACATTTTCTACCACTGGAAGTGGCGGTATAGCAGCAGCGCGAACTACGGGAACCACTCTGTTTAATGGGAACATTATTTTGGAATGTACTTCAACCGGTGGGCTTTCGTTTGGAGCAAATGGGGGATCTTCGACGTTGGCATCAGGAAAAACAGTTGCGGCAGGAGGAGCCGGTTTTACAAGTGGTGCGCTTTCATTCACGCGCTTTGCACAAACGGGTTCAACCGCGCAAACCCTTTCTATTGGCACCAGCGCCGTAACATTCAGCACTGAAACATGGGATGGTAATACCACCGTGACCACCACTGGGCTTGCGACGATAAGCTCGGGAACATCGTGGGGAGGAAATTTGTCTGTCACTGCAGGCGGTATTTTGGTAAACGGGACCTCGGTAACCGGAACTGGATATTTTGAAAAGACGGGGTCCGGCGTTAATACCAGTAATGGCGGTAATACATTTGGAGGCGCTACAACGTTTAAAAGCGGTGGAACCGTGGCGATGCAGCTTGCAAATACGACCGCGGATACGTTCAATAGTACGGCAGCCTTTATCAATACGGGTACCGGAGGAATTTTTGTCGCGCATACCGCAAGCGGCAATCAATTCAACGGGAATGTGACGGTTGAAAGTACCAGTAGCGGCGGTATTGCATTTGGGTCAAATGGCGGCACTTCAACGCTGGCAAGTACAAAAACGATTACCGTTGGCGGAACAGGATTTTCAAGTGGAACGTTATTGATAAGCGGTTTCACGCAAACCGGTGCGACCGATCAAACATTAACATTAACCGGTGGAGCTTTTACGTTACGAAGTTCTACCTGGGATGGAGGACTGACGAGTTCTTCCACAGGAACGCTCACGCTGGGATCTTCATTAACGATTGGAGGGAACGCTTCGGCGAGTTTTGCTTCTATTGTATTAAATGGCACGACCTTTAACGGTACTGCAACTTTTACACGAACAACGGGTTCTGCTACGGCCTCTGGAACGGGAAGTAATATTTTTAATGGTGCTACTACATTTCGCAATAACAGCGGCGGTATTTGGCGATTTGCTACCTCAACGAGTGATACGTTTAACAGTACGCTCGCGCTCATTACAGGGAGTACAGGATCAATTGAAATTGCTTTTACGCAGGGTGCGGCGTTAAACGATAATGTTACGGTGCGAGGCACAAGTACGGGTAATATTACGTTTGGAACCTCAGGTTCCGTAACGCTTGCGTCGGGAAAAACTATTTCGGTATCGGGGGGATTTTCAGGTGGTACGTTGACGCTTTCACATTTTACCCAAACTGGTGCAACCGACCAAACGCTTGCATTGACGGGAGGAAATGTAACGATCAATTCTACGAGTACGTTTGGAGGCGGATTGACTATAACGGATACGGGCTCGGGCATTGCCACATTGGGATCTTCACTATTGATCACGGGGAATCTTTCGGTGACGGCACCAGGTGTTGTTTTAAATGGAGTAAGCGTTACGGGTACTACCTATGTGGAAAAAACAAGCTCTGGGACCAATACGAGCACCGGTGGTAATACATATAGTGGAGCGGCGACCATTAAAAATAGTGGTTCCGGTATTATGCAACTTGCGAACTCAACGGCTGATACGTATGGCGACGTAACTTTTACTAATACCAATACGGGCGGTATTCAAGCAGCGCGTACGGGCGCTAATGCCTTTAACGGAAATATTATTGTGGAATCTACGGGAAGTGGCGGCGTATCTTTTGATGCAAATACAGGAACATCAACACTTGCTTCTGGAAAAACAATTACCGTTGGGCCAAATGGATTTTCAAGCGGCACATTATCTCTGGTACGCTTTACACAAAGTGGGACAACCGATCAAACACTAGCATTGACGGGAGGAACGTTGTCTATTTTGACGAACAGCAGCTTTGGCGGAGGCCTTACCATAACCATGACTGGTTCAGCGATTTTAACACTTGGGCCCACACTTACGATCACGGGGAATGTATCAGCGACTGCACCGCGAGTGGTCCTCAATGGTACGACGTTTAACGGTACCGCAACGATTGAAAAAAATGGTGCCAATTCAGATAGTAGTACTGGAGGAAATACATTTTCTAGTACTACCATTCTGAAAAGTAGCGGAAGCGGAACAATGCAGTTGGCAGCTACTACCGCAGATACCTACAATGGAGCCGTAACCTTTATGAATACGGGAACTGGCGGCATTCAGGCTGCTACGGCGGGCACGAATGCTTTTAATGAAAATATTGTGGTGGAAAGTACGAATACCGGGGGAGTTGCTTTTGGAGTTTCCGCAGGGACATCAACATTAGCTTCTGGAAAAACAATTACTGTTGGTCCAAATGGTTTTTCAAGTGGCACATTGTCTCTGGTACGCTTTACACAAACGGGCAGTACCGACCAAACACTGACACTTACGGGTACGGCAATACTTGCTTTTGGAACAACCTCAACATGGAATGGGGCGGTAACGGCGACCGCTCCTCGCATGACTATTGCGAGCACGGTGTTTAATGGTGCTGCGACGTTGGAAAAGAATGGCACATCCTCGGATATTTCCACCGGTGGCTATACCTTTAATGGTCCTACGATCATAAAAATGTCTGGATCAGGAGGTACGTTTAACGTTGGCAGTTCAGGAACCAATATTTTTGCAGATAATCTCCAATTAATTCAAACCGCGGGGACGCTCACGTTCACACAAACAATAATATTTAGCAAATCTAGTGGAACGCAAACGCTTGATTCGGGCGGTGTGACCATTCCTCGGTTGACGCATTCAGGCGCAGGGACGCTTCAATTGATTTCAAATCCACTTACCGTTTCAACGACGTTTACCAATTCTGCGGGTACCTTTGATGCCAACGGCCAAAATCTTATCTTACAAGGAAATTATACGAATAATGCAATATTTACAGCCTCTTCTGGTACCGTCACGCTGTCTGGCACCACCAAACAAACGCTTTCGGGTACCATGACCGGTACGTCAGCATTTTATAATCTTACTATCACCAATCATTCAGGTGCTGTCGCTACCGATGATGAGCGCACCGGCTTTACGCCAAGTGTCGACTTTGCGGCGGCGCTTACATCCACAGGAACATTTACCGTTGTGACGGCTTCGGTGAGTATGGAATTTGAATCGAGCGCGACGTATACCTTTAACAATGTTAATTTGAATGGTCAGGCGTCTGGCACCAAAATCTACTTACGAAATTCTGCCACATCCGGTAATTGGTTGTTGGATGTTGCTGGCACGCAGACGGTCTCGTACGTGAACGTTTCCCGGTCAGATGCTTCCGGAGGCGATGAGATCCAAGCGTATGATGGCACCAATCATGACGGTACCAATAATACGAATTGGAATTTTAATAGTCCGCCTGCTACGCCAACTCCCACGCCGACTTCGACACCGACGCCAACCTCAAGCTCTACACCGGCTCCTGCCGCAGCGGTAAACCCCGCATTTCTTCCTCAACAATCCCAACCAACCCCGTCACCAGAAGCGATACCTAGCGGTACGTGGAGCCTCTGTGCGCAAGAAGATCATGTATGTTCATTCGCTGGAACTTCTACCGTGCGATATGGAATTCCAGGTAGCTACGTATATAAAACTGCGACGGGATCGATTTTTTGCGGCAATACAGTATTTGGCGATCCCGCGTTTCTTGTAGTAAAAAAATGTGAAGTAGTAAATGCACTGCCAATATCAAGTCTTGCCATGCCGCTGTTTACTCGTTCGCTAGCGCTTGGCAGCACAGGTGTTGATGTGCGACATTTGCAGGAATTTCTAAATGCCCACGGTTTCCCGGTTGCAGTAACTGGTCCGGGTTCAGCAGGTCATGAAACGACGGTGTTTGGTTCTGCCACTAAAGCGGCGTTAATAAAATTCCAAGAAGCTCACGCAAACGAAATTCTTAAGCCTGCTGGTCTCACCAAAGGCACGGGGAATTTTTACACACTCACGCGCACCTATGTGAATCAGATGCTTAGTGCGGAAGCTGTGCTATACTAGAGCATATGAAAAAAATCTCCGGATGGTCTATTGCTGGCGTCTTTCTCCTTCTGGTCGTCGTTTCGGTATTTTTGCTCGCGCGGCATAGTGATTTTGGCTTTATAAATTCCAAAGCCAGTAGCGCTCATCTAAGGTACTACGGCTATTATTGGGCCGATAGCAATGTCTATGGACATCATCTAGCAGAGTCGAGTAATTTTACGAATCTCAATTTTGTTGACTCGGTTGATGGACTGAAGCGTTGTGTGTCGTTGCAAACGCAGTGCATGCTCCAAGTACGATGGGAGTTTTGGAACGGGAATAAGCTAGTGAAGAATTATAAAACCAATTGGAACGCAACCAAACGAAATATTCAGCGCGCCTTAGACGCCTCGCTTACGGGTCTAGGTGCATTTTATATGATTGATGAACCAGACCTTTCTGGTATCAGTTCAACGGATCTTGCTACCGTAGCCAAATTAATCAAGACCGATTTTCCTAATATTCCTATTGTTTTGGTTTATTCTGCAGGCGCAATTACCAATACGCTTCAAGTTCCAACAAATATTGATTTTGTTGGCTTTGATCACTATGGGCCCATGGATCAGGTGACGTCAATTTTACAAACGTTAAAAACACGTATTACGCCTGCACAAAAAGTAATGCTGGTTGCGCAGTCCTATCCTGCTCGAGGGGAAACGGACGCGCAATTGGCTGATTTGAATGAACAATATTACCAGCTTGCTGAAGGCGATTCTCGCGTCATTGGAATTTTAAACTTTGGTATGTGGGTGGATGGCCGTGCTAATTTCACTCTTTTGCCACAAACCGTATTAAAACAAAAAGATATCTCTCGTCGTATCTTCCACTAATCCATGAGTGTTCTCAAAATTGTCCGGCTTGGTCATCCGGCACTTCGTAAGAAATCAAAGCCAGTAGCTTTAAGTGAACTCAAAAAGAAATCATTTCAAAAATTCCTCGATGACCTTGCGGCAACCTGCATTGCAAACAATGGCGCCGGTATTGCTGCGCCACAAGTTGCGGTAAACAAACGGGTTATTGTAGTACATGTAGACCCCAAAAATTCTCGCTATCCAGGGCGCAAATTTTTTCCGCTTACTATTTTAATTAATCCAAAAGTCATTAAGAAATCACCAGTCAGTAAACAAGACTGGGAAGGCGATTTATCAGCAAATATTCGCGCACTTGTACCTCGATCAAAAGATTGTATTGTGACGGGAATTGATCGCACCGGCAAGCGTGTTACTTATATTCTCAAAGACTTTCACGCACGTGTATTTCAGCATGAAATAGATCATCTGGATGGCATTTTTCTCCTTGACCGCGTTACTAAAAAAGAAAGCCTTACTGAAGTTTAGACTCTTGTTTTCTCGGTACCACAATCAAAAGCACCATAAGAAAATTGATAGCAAAAATATATAGGGGATAGGCGTATTGAGAAGAGGTCCAAGTAGCCACCGCCAAAGTACTAAATATTCCCGCAACGGTATCAAAGGAAAAGAAGATCCACGATTCAGTGTGGGGGAATCGCCATGTTTTTATAATGGCAGGAATATAACCAACAAAGTCCGCGATGATTGCCGAGTATAGACCAAGTATAGGATTGCTCGTCGTACGCCACAGAACGATACCAATAAGTGCAATAACAAGACACGCAATGTCAGTTCTGGCCCAGCCTCCCATGCCGTAACGGAGGCTTAAAAAGAAAATTGGAATTGCCTGGAGCATTGAGACCAGCGAAAGCCAAAACGCAACGCGGTCATGTGAGGCATAGAGCGAGACGGTGCTAAGAACGGTGATGAGAAGTACCACAAAGCGAGTTGTACGATGAGGTTTGGTCACGCCTTTAAGAATTGATTGTATATAGAAAAAAGGCGACGTGAGGGCCAGAGCGCTGCTGATGACAATAAAAACCGACTTGTACGGAAGCATCATTTTATGGTACTATTTTAGCGTTCTTTTCACAATCAAGTATGCCACGAGATAGGAACTATTTTTCGTGGCCGACGTAGCTCAGCGGCAGAGCAACTCCATGGTAAGGAGTAGGTCGTGAGTTCAATTCTCACCGTCGGCTCTATGTCACAAGATAATTTAATCAAGCTGAAGTGCACCGTTTGCAAGCGCGGCGTATATTACAGCAGCAAGAACAAAAAGCTTGTTACGAAGAAGTTAGAATACAGTAAGTTTTGCAAAGTCTGCCGTAAACATACGGCATTCAAAGAAGTAAAGCTGACTGCATAAGTAAGTGGCCGGCCGCCTTTGCGAAAGCTTCGGCGAGCCAAGGGGGTGTCGTATAGTGGTAATACAACGGTCTCCAAAACCGTTAACCAGGGTTCGATTCCTTGCACCCCCGCCTTCGTCACGCTGAAGCGTGACTACGGCGTGGTAAAACCCGCCGCTTAGTCAGGCGAAAGCGGATTCTTTATGTACTACGTCTACAGTCTAAAATGCAAAGACGGATACTATGTTGGTTGTACTGAGGATATTGAAGAGAGGCTTTTAAGGCATAAAAAAGGTCAAATACCAGCAACTAAAAATCGTTTACCGATAGAACTAGATTTTTATTTTGCAATCTCGGATAAATATAGAGCGTTTGAATTTGAAAAATATTTGAAATCGGGTTCTGGCAGAGCATTTATTTCTAAGCACTTTCTGTAAATACCAATATGCCGTTTACGTTTTCTCATGCAGCTGCCGTGCTGCCATTTCAAAAGAGTAAACTATTCTCAAAGTTTCTTCCGTTGTTAGTGATTGGAAGTATGTCTCCCGATTTTGAATATTTTTTGACGTTCAAATTTATCGATACGCATGGGCATTCGCTTTGGGGAATTTTGTACTTCTGTATTCCCACGTCGCTGGTAGTTTTTTACATCTATGAATATGTCATGCGTCCGAAATTAGCGACGTTCTTTTTGAGAGAAACATGTCCGCCGTACAATCCACTTAGGGATGTACCGACCTTAGTCTTTGGGTTGGTGGCCATAGCAATTGGGGCATTCTCGCACATCGCGTGGGACTCGTTTACCCATCCGGGAGGCTGGGTCGTCAATCAATATCCAATTCTGTTTACCAAAACTTTTGCTGCGATCCCGCTTTACGATATGCTACAGCAAATTTCTACACTTGTCGGTGGGGTGATCGTTTTGGCGTTTCTTTATAGGCTTCTCAAGAATAAAAAAATATATATATTCCAGCGACTGAGTTTTTTAATTGCGCTGATATTTTTTATTTTAATAATAATCTCTGTTACCCTTTCAGGATTCTTTCAGACCGCAGGAATTTTTGCAGTGTATGCGATAAGTCTTTTATGGTGCGCAACGCTGCTGGCGTGTCTCGCTATAAGATCTTCCAATTAAAAATCCCCGAGAGGGGATTTTATCATTCTTCACTCGCTACTTTTAATTTTCTGGACTTGGGTCGCGGTTCTTCGATCTGCTTTAAGAGGGCTTCGACGTCTTCAATTCGATACATGCGGTAGTTATTTACTGGGTTGCGATAGGCAATAAGTGATCCTTTCTTATCCCAGTTGCGAACTGTCAAGGGCGTTACACCGATCAATTTGGCAACTTCATTCACCGTAAGATATTTCTTTGGCATAGAGTCTTTTTATAAGGCTAATTTTTATTAAAAATTTGTTTGAAAATTTACCAATTTTTGTTCTGAAAAGTATGTATATTTAGTATTACTAATCTATCAATCTTTATGTAAGTTCATAATACCATATGTATGTTATCAATGTATAGTAAAAAATGTTGAAAACTCTAGCAGATTTTGATTATAAGGCTCGCGAAGATACTTAGCAAGGGGTTGGTACCCAGAGTCAAAATTATGCTCAAAAACTTATCCACTTTTTTTGAAACGCATGCGTTATAATTTGAACTGTAAAAGCAGTGAAAAAGGATCCGATACGATATCGGATACAGATGAAATGAATATGAAATACCTAGTGATTTGTAAGTAGCTTTGGAGAACGCACCCGCCCAAGTTTAGTGAAAATTTGGGCGGGCTCCATTTTTGAAATCCCCTTAAAAATACCAAAGCCCTGACTAGGTCAGAGCTTCGGAGAACGCACTACAATTTTACCGCATTTTTCCTTTGTAAACAAATGCCTGTGGGTAACAAAAAAGTAAAATACATCACGCTCGCAGACGCTGCAAAAAACTCCCCCTACTCACAGGAATATTTGAGTCTCCTCGCACGCAGAAAAAAATTATTTTCAAAAAAGATTGGTCGCAACTGGTTTACGACCGAAGAAGCCCTGCAAAATTATATTCAAAGCCAGGGCGTGCAAGTTATTTTTCCCAATAAACGCAAGCCCGTTGCGATACAACAAGCAACCGCACAACTCGCATCATATGAAACACCTACGCCGCAACATATTACCTATGCATTTCCCCAAGCAGAACAAGTAGAAAGTACGCTTGAAAAAATTGATTCTCAACTTGCGGGAATTCATGAGGAAATAAAAAAACCTGAGCAGAAAGTTGAGTTCGTAGAAATTGGAAAAGAATCTATTTCGGCCAAGATTCATAAGCTTAATTACGTAAGTCGACAAAATCTCAAATCGCGTTGGCGCACCATGCTCGTCATGGTTTGTTCGCTCGTGTTGCTGCTGCTCTTGGTGGGTGGAACGAGCTTCGGCAACATGGATGCCTTGGGTGACAAGGTCAATAATTTTTTCAAAAATGCTGATGCTCTCGATGGTCATTTTGCTGGCCGCCATGCGAATGAAGTTTTGATTCTTGATCAAGACGGCAAAATTAATATCAGCGGTCACATCGTCACCGAAGGTCAACTTCGCTCCCATGCGGAAGACGGCGTCGCTCCGTTGGTGGTTGATTCCAAAACGCTCGTTGAAAATTTGAACGCGCAATATTTTGATAGCTTGGCTTCAAAAGATTTCACGCTCGCCTTTGTTACCAAAAATGGAAACATCACCTACGAAAATGTCCGTCTTGAAGGGAACGTAGAAGTTGGAAAAACATTGACCGTTCGTGGTGCAACCAAATTGATGGATGAGTTGACGGTGCACGGTACGCTCGGAGTATTTGGTGATGCGGTTTTTGGAAAGGATGTACAGTTGACCTCTGGTGATCTCAATATTGACCAGGGGAATTTGCATCTTGGTTCCGGGACGATCGAGATCAATAACACGCAGATGATTGCGAATTTGAATTCCGAATTTTTACAAGGCTTAACGCCCACGGATTTTACACTCGATCGTGTTATTGGAAATGGCAACTCGACCAACAAGGTAGCGTTTTTCAACGGAGGATTATTTGGCGCCAATGCTGGCTTTACCAATGTTGGTATTTCCGATGCGCTTACCGTGGGTGCGCCTGGTAATCAAGCCATCACGTCAATTTTTTCAAAATATTTCACCCTCGATAAGCGTGGCAATGTAACGGCGGCAGGACGCGTCAGCAGCAGCGAGCTTGCGACGGATCGCGTGCTTTCAGATCTCATTCCTTCTGGCTCATTTGATTTGGGATCACTCACCAATTATTGGGATCACCTCTATGCGCACTTTGCGAGCGTGTCGTATCTTACCGTGAATAATAATTTAACGGTTTCTGGGTCGCTGAATTTTAACGGAGGTTTGAGTTCTATTTCTTCCAACCTTGATCCATCGGCCGACAACACCTATGATCTTGGCGCTCAAGATGATCGATGGCGTGTGGGATACTTTGGTGCGGTGTCGGCATCGAAAACCTTTGGCTCGGGACTCACGAGTTGTACCGGTGCAAGTCAAAAATTAAATTATGATCCGGTCACGGGAACATTTTCGTGTGCGAATGAATCGGGTATCACCGGAATAAAAATTGAAGAAGGAGGAAATCTTGGCGTTGCCGGTGCATCAATCGTTAATTTTGATTTCGGCGCGTTTAACATTCTCGCTTCAGGCAGTGAAGCAATTGTAAAACTCGATTATATAAACGGCCCCGCGTCCCGCAGTATTGATCAAACAATTACCGGGAACTGGACATTTTCGGGAACTACGACATTTGGGCAGGGAAATTTTGTGAATGCGTCTATTTCTCAAACTCTCGAATCTTCTGTTCTCAAAGCTACCACCATCGAAAACTCCACGGGTACGCTCAACATTAAAGATTTTACCTTGGGCGGTTCTGTTACGGGTTCTGGAAATTCTATTACCGGCTTAGGACAACTCACCGTCGACAACATCACGCTTGATAACAACTCTATAAATACCACGTCGGGTAACCTCACTCTGCAAGCAGCTGGTACTTCTATTATTAATCTTGATGACAATATTGCTGTTACCGGCCAAGCAACCTTTGGAGCAAATGCAAGCGTTTCTGGAAATCTGGAAGTCGCTGGCAATGCGAGCGCGAGTGCGTTATACGGCGCAGGACTTTCTACATGTACGGGAAGTGGAAAATTGTTGTGGTCCGCAGGATTGTTTAGCTGCGGCAGTGATATTAGTGGTTCCACCGGTTCATTATTAGCAGTGCGAGAAACGCCCGGAGCGTTTACATTTATTTCTTCACTTTCATTTGATAGCGGCGCTTTTAATGTTTCCTATCCAAACTCAAGTGAGGCTCTTATAAAACTTGATTACACAAATGGCCCCGCCTCGCGGAGTATTGCCCAAACGATCACGGGTAAGTGGGATTTTGCAAATAATGCATCATTTTCTCAAAATATAGAAATAGGTGGCTACGTTTCTGCTTCTCAATATTACTCGGGAGGTCTCTCAGCTTGTTCCGGTAATAATTTTCTCCAATGGACGGGCGGGATATTTTCATGTGCTGCCCAATCGACGAGCAGTTCCGGCATCTTTGGCATCGAAGTCAAAGAAACCGGAGTCTTCCAAGACACTAGTGTCGTCTCTCTTTCCTTTAACCCAGCACACTTTGCCCTTACCGCTTCTGGCTCCAATGATGTCTTGATCTCCCTTGATTGGGGAGCCGGTGGCCCTGCATCCCTTGCACAAAACGAAGTCATTACCGGGAACTGGGACAATACCGCTAACCCCTGGGCTGACAACGAAGTTGCTGACAACCTCACCATCTCTGGTGGTACCCTTGGTTCCAATACCTTCACCAGTGGCGCTACCTTTACTGGATCAGCTACCATTTCTGCTAACCTTGAGCTCCAAGGATATGTCTCTGCATCCAAGTACTTCTCTGGAGGTCTTTCCGCCTGCTCAGGTACCAACTTCCTCCAGTGGACGGCCGGTACCTTTAGCTGTACCGCTCAATCAACCACCGCTACCAGCATTGCCTCCCTTTCACAGAACTTTGACTCATCTGCTGACAATACCTACGACATTGGGGGACTAGGAAACACCTGGAGAACTGGCTACTTCGGTACTTCTCTTGGTGTTAACTACGGTGGCACCTTAAACTCCACCCTTGAAGTCGGTGGTACCGCCTCCATTAGTGGTGCGACCACCCTTGGCTCAACCTTAAGTGTTGCCGGTAACACCAGTCTCCTTGGCACCCTCTCCCTTACGGGACGTGCTGATCTTGGAGCCAACACCAGTGTTTCCGGTACCCTGGAAGCTACGGGAAATCTCAAAGCCCAAGGATATGTCTCTGCCTCACAAACCTTTGGCTCGGGACTTTCTAACTGTACGACCGGTGGCGTACTCTTGTGGTCTTCGGCTACCGGGACGTTCTCTTGTGGCACCGATCAAACCAACGCAAGTGGCATCTTTGGCATCGAAGTCAAAGAAACCGGAGTCTTCCAAGACACTAGTGTCGTCTCTCTTTCCTTTAACCCAGCACACTTTGCCCTTACCGCTTCTGGCTCCAATGATGTCTTGATCTCCCTTGATTGGGGAGCCGGTGGCCCTGCATCCCTTGCACAAAACGAAGTCATTACCGGGAACTGGGACAATACCGCTAACCCCTGGGCTGACAACGAAGTTGCTGACAACCTCACCATCTCTGGTGGTACCCTTGGTTCCAATACCTTCACCAGTGGCGCTACCTTTACTGGATCAGCTACCATTTCTGCTAACCTTGAGCTCCAAGGATATGTCTCTGCATCCAAGTACTTCTCTGGAGGTCTTTCCGCCTGCTCAGGTACCAACTTCCTCCAGTGGACGGCCGGTACCTTTAGCTGTACCGCTCAATCAACCACCGCTACCAGCATTGCCTCCCTTTCACAGAACTTTGACTCATCTGCTGACAATACCTACGACATTGGGGGACTAGGAAACACCTGGAGAACTGGCTACTTCGGTACTTCTCTTGGTGTTAACTACGGTGGCACCTTAAACTCCACCCTTGAAGTCGGTGGTACCGCCTCCATTAGTGGTGCGACCACCCTTGGCTCAACCTTAAGTGTTGCCGGTAACACCAGTCTCCTTGGCACCCTCTCCCTTACGGGACGTGCTGATCTTGGAGCCAACACCAGTGTTTCCGGTACCCTGGAAGCTACGGGAAATCTCAAAGCCCAAGGATATGTCTCTGCCTCACAAACCTTTGGCTCAAATCTCTCTAGTTGTACCGGTGACAATGCACTGCAATGGAATGGCGGATCTTTTTCCTGTGCCCCCAATGCTGCTACCGATACCACCAACTCAAATATTGCTTTCATTACCTTAGGAAATACCTCATCTCTCTCCTTGGAGCGTGCACTTACCGGTACTCCAAACCAGGTCATCATCACTGACAATGGCCCCAATTCCAGTGTGGTGCTCTCACTTCCTCAAGATATTGCAATCACTTCAGCTCCAACCTTTGGAGGACTCACCCTAAGTGGAAAGCTCAATGGAACCTCTGCGTCTCTTTCTCAAAACCTTGAAATCCAAGGCTATGCGAGTGCTTCTCAATATTTCTCTGGAGGTCTATCTGCATGTTCTGGATCAAATGTTTTACAGTGGACGTCAGGATTATTCTCTTGTGCGACCGGTACTAGTCTTGGTATCCGACCTGCATCCAACTCCATTGATTGGGATGAATTTGTCGATAACTCAAACCTTGATGCTAACTTCAACGTTGCAAGTCATGGATTTACGTGGAATTTCAATGATACCAACGTTACCTTTGGCAATTCAGTATTTAAATCAGATACCAACCGCCTCGGTCTTAACACCACCGCTCCCACTACGGTTCTTGAAGTCCAAGGTACTGCCTCTGCCAGCTATGGTCTCTTTGGTGCATTGCAGGTAGCAGGGTTTAGCTCTACAAGTTACTCAAGATTTGGTACTGCGGCTACTACCCATTCACTTTCTGCAGCCTCTGATCTCTTGATCTCTGGAAAACTTGAAGTAGATGGCGCTGCATACTTTGATTCATTTGCCAGTGTAGCTGGTAACTTTGAAGCTTCGGGCTATGCAAGTGCAAGCAAGTATTTTGGAGGAAATCTCACTGATTGTGATGCTGATAACCAAACCCTCGCCTGGGATGCTTCCACCGGTACTTTCTCCTGTGGCGATGATGATAATTCAGGGATCAGCGGAATCCAAACTGAAGAAGGTCAAACTATTGTTCAATCTGCAGCTACCAAACTTTCCTTCAATTCGGGAGCGTTTGATCTTACCGCTTCAGGTTCTACAGAAACGCTCATAAAACTCGACTATATCAACGGCCCCGCATCTAGATCCATTGCTCAAACGATTACTGCTCCATGGACATTTACGAATGCTGCTTCCATTTCACCACGACTAGAAATTTATAATGCAACCGCGACGGCTTCGTTAGAACTTTTCTCAGCTAATAATAGTGAAAAGCGATTCTTTATACAGTCAAATGCTACCGGCGCTGGATCCAATGATCGACTCTCAATTCTCAATGGAGTGGGAAGTGAATTAGTAAGCATTGCAAGCAGTGGGTATGTGGGTATTGGAACAAGCACGCCGACCACCTTCCTCCATATTGTTGGCACGCCAAATGATGTCGCGGCAGATAGTTCCGAAATGCTTCGATTGACGTCCAATGGAATTACCGGAAGTGCGCTAACTCTCGAAGCAGCAAGTACTGATGGCAAAAAGTATAGCATTATTTCTACTGCTTCTGCGGCGGGAGTTGGTGGAGGACATTTGGGAATTTATGATGCAACCGCAGGACTGTATCGATTAGTCATTCGAGATGGAGGTAATGTGGGTATTGGAACCTCTTTTGTTACTGCGGCCCTTCCTTCTACGAAACTCGAAGTCGTTGGCACTGCTTCTGCTTCGTACGGCTTCTTCACCAATAGTCTCCAAGTAGGAGGTGTCACCGGAGCTTCAACCTCATATTCCCGCTTCGGCACTGCTACCACGACTCATACAAACTATATATCTGCATCAAATGACCTCTTAATCTCTGGTGATCTCCAAGTTATTGGGACGGGATCCCTTGGGATTGCCAGCGCGAGTAAGTATTACAGTGGGGGACTTTCAGCATGTACTGGTGGTAACTTTTTGCAATGGACCGGCGGAGTATTTGGCTGTTCGGCAGCAAGTACGGGAGCTCTTGCTTCGCTTTCACAAAACCTCGATCCTTCAGCGGATAACACGTATGACCTCGGTGGCCTCAGTGATGGATGGAGAAACTTGTATCTTGGAGGAGTATTTCAAGTCGGTGGAACTTCAAGCATTGTTGCATACAATCGTCTTGGTACGGCGACAAGTGGTCACGGCTTAAGTGCTTCAAACGATCTATTGATTGCAGGTAATTTTGAAGTAGATGGCCAGGTGTGGTTTGATGCCAATGCGTCAGTTTCTGGTACTCTCGAATCCTCAACCCTCAAAGCTACTACTATTGAAAATTCTACCGGTACGCTTACCATCAAGGACTTCACTCTGGGTGGCTCGGTTACCGGTTCTGGCAACTCTATCACCGGTCTGGGGCAACTTACCGTAGATAACATCACCATAGATGGCAACAACGTCAACACCACCTCGGGTAACCTCACCCTTCAAGCTGCCGGTACGTCTATTATTAACCTTGATGATAGTATTTCGGTCACCGGTAGAGCTGACTTCCTATCAAATGCCAGTATCTCTGGCAATCTTGAAGTAGCGGGGAATGCGAGTGCGAGTAAAACATTTGGATCGGGTCTTGCCGCTTGTTCTGGATCAAATCTTTTACAATGGACTTCAGGTCTATTCTCTTGTGCTTCGACAACCGCTATTACCGCATTGGGATCACTTTCAAGCAATTTTGATTCCAGTGCCAACAATACGTATGACATCGGCGGGGCAGGTAATGCCTGGAGAACTGGCTATTTTGGAACTTCGATTGGAGTAAATTATGGAGGTACACTTAATAATGTTTCGTTGGAAGTTGGCGGCACGGGTATTACGGCAAGTATTTCCAATACATTTTTTGTTGATGCAACGAATCAACGAATTGGTATCGGCACGCAAGCTCCAACGGGTAAAATCTCGGTAATTGAAGCGTATGTTAACCCGACGAGCTCACGCTATGGAGGAACATTTGAGGTTGATCCTGATATTACCGCGAACAATAATTGGAATCACTTCGGACTTGCGGGTGTCGTGCAGCCAGCGGTAGACAGTGGTGTATTTGCAAGCGGCTCGTTCTACGGACTACAATTTGTCGGTGCGCGCAATCAGATCGATGATTTCGGTCACATTGCCAGTATGTACGGTGAAGTGTTGCAAGTAGGACATATCGCTCCTGCGCAAAATACGGTTACTACCGATTATGTGTTCGGAAGTTCCGTAGAAGAGTTTGCACAACTCGGTACGATTACCAATTTATATGGCTATTCCGTAAAGAAGAAAACCACCGGCGGAACTGTCGTCAATTCATATGGTATTTATTTGGATCCAATGACGGGGACCAACACGTATGGTGTGTATCAAACGACCGGGAATAATATTCTCAATGCGACTTCTGGATTAACCGGCATCGGTACGACCAGTGTTTCTACCAAACTCGAAGTAGGTGGCACTGCTTCTGCTTCTGCCGGAGTATTCACCAATGCCCTGAACGCTGCGCTTGGTAATGCAGCAACGGTTTCCTATTCTCGCTTCGGAACTGCAACCACCGGTCATGGTCTCTTTGCTGCTTCTGATCTTTTGATCTCTGGCAAGTTTGAAGTAGATGGAAAGTCATATTTTGATAGTAATGCGAGTGTTTCTGGTAACTTCTGGTTTACGGGCTATGCAAGTGCGTCACAGTTCTATGGAGCAAATCTTACGAGCTGTTCCGGGACAAGCTTCTTACAATGGTCAACAACGGGTAAGTTCTCGTGTACCGCGCAATCGACCGTTGCTACCTCTATCGCATCTCTCTCCCAAAACTTTGATCCATCTGCAGATAACACCTATGATCTGGGCGGTCTTAGCGATGGATGGAAAAACTTGTATCTTGGAGGAGTAATACAGGCAGGTGGCAGTGCAAGTATCACCGCATACAACCGTTTAGGCACATCAACCACCAGCCACAGCAACTATATTTCTACTTCCAATGACTTATTAGTTTCCGGAGATTTAGAAGGTAAGGGATCACTTAGTTTTGCAGGAACTGCTAGCTTAAGCAATACGCTGTTTGTGGATTCAGTGAACAAACGCGTTGGAATATTTACTCGAGCTCCGGCATTTGATCTTGATATTTACAATGGTGCTGGAGGTGATCCGAAAATTGCTCTCAATGGGACAAACGTCATCGCTCTTAACAACAGTGATCTATATTTGAAATCCGCAGGTTCTTCCGACGTGGTTATATTGCAAGCTGGTTCCACCGTTGCCGGCGCAAGTAGCAATGGATTCTTTGTTGAAAGCGCAAAGAATATGGGTGTTGGCTACAATCCATTTACCGCTACCGTAAGTACTCGTCTTGAAGTTAACGGTACCGCTTCTGCCTCTGCAGGAGTATTTACCAACGCACTGAACGTGGCTCTGGGTAGTGCAGCGACCGTTTCATATTCTCGCTTTGGAACTTCTACCACGACTCATACAAACTACATCTCAGCTGCAAATGATGTCCTTATCTCTGGTGATCTTCAAGTTATTGGTACGGGATCGCTTGGGATCGCTAGTGCAAGCAAGTATTATTCTGGAGGATTGAGTGCCTGCTCGGGTACCAACTTCCTTCAATGGACGGGTGGAGTATTTAGCTGTGCTGCGCAATCGACCGTTGCCACCTCTATCGCATCTCTCTCATCTAACTTTGACCCATCTGCAGACAACACCTATGATCTGGGCGGTATCAGTGACGGATGGAAAAATCTTTATCTTGGTGGAGTAATACAGGCAGGTGGCAGCGCATCCATTACCGGATACAACCGATTAGGAACTTCAACCACGGGTCATTCCAACTATATCTCTACATCCAATGACTTATTAATCTCTGGAGATCTTGAAGGTAAGGGATCTATCTCATTTGCGGGCACTGCATCACTTTCGAATACACTCTTTGTAAATTCAGTAAGCAAGAGAGTTGGCATTAATACCAAAGCACCGGCGTATGATTTGGACATATATAACGCCGCTGGTGGTGATCCAGAACTTGGTCTCGGTGGAACCAATGTGTTAGCGCTCAACGGCAGCAATCTATATATTAAAGCCGGTGGTGCAACGCGCACTATTAATTTCCAGCCTTCCAATGGTACTAATGTGGTAGGTATTGATGGAACAAATGGATTTTATGTGCACCCTAGCTTTAACACCGGTCTTGGCTACGATCTTGAAAACGCCGCCGTCTCTACTCGTCTTGAAGTTAACGGTACCGCCTCTGCCTCTGCCGGAGTATTTACCAATGCACTGAACGTGGCTCTGGGTAATGCCGCGACCGTTTCCTATTCTCGCTTCGGCACTTCTACCACTACCCATACAAACTACATCTCTCAAGCCAATGACCTCTTAATCTCTGGTGATCTTCAAGTTATTGGGACAGGATCATTTAGCATTGCCAGTGCCAGTAAGTATTATTCAGGAGGATTAACAACCTGTACTGGATCAAATGTATTGCAATGGTCAACTGGAGTGTTTAGCTGTACCGCCGCTCCAGCACCGACAACGTTTGCTTCTATTTCGCAAAATTGGGATCCAAGTGCTGATAATACGTATGATTTGGGTGGAGGTGGAGATGCCTGGCGCAGTGCATATGTTGGTGAGGTTTTTGTGGATAACCTCACGGGCAATCTGACCGGCGATATCACCGTGATTGCTCATTTGGTTCCACGGACTGATTCTACTTACTATCTCGGTGACAGTACGCATGCATGGAGAGGAATATACACGGACAATGTTATTGGAGGTGACGGAGGTTTGAATATCGATGGAAACGGCAATTCAATAAGTATTATTAACGGAACATCGTTAGAAATCGATAGTAATACAATTACCTTTTTACATGGTGCTTCGGTATCAGGTAATTTGGATCCAGTTACCGATAATACATATAATATAGGGGATTTAACACACCGTTGGAAAACAGGATTCTTTGGCACCTCTATCGGTATCAATGCAAATCCAACTACTACGGGTATTGAAGTAGGCGGCACGGCTTCAGTTTCCGGCAAAGTGAATTTCTATGATTCAGCTTCTGTTTCCCTCAATTTTGAAGCAGTAGGTTATGCGAGTGCTTCAAAGTATTTTGGCGGCAACTTGTCTGCATGTACCGGTTCCAATAAGTTGCTATGGAGCTCGGGTGCATTTAGCTGTGCGGCGGATGCGACTGGTTTTAGTGGTTCGCTTTCGCAAAATTTTGATCCGTCCACCACAAATACGTATGATATCGGCGATTTGAGTTATAAATGGCGCTCTGGCTACTTTGGTACCTCTATCGGTATTAATGCGAATCCTGATAATTCCTTTGCTTTTGAGGTAGGTGGCACCGCAAGCATTAGCGGTACTGTAATACTCGGTGGAGATATGTATGCATTAGGAACCGCCGGAGGAGTTGGAGGCATCTATGCAAACTTTGTTTCTGCTGCTGGCGGCATTGAATCTCAGCCAAGCTTGACCACTGGAGACGGTGATTCAGGGTTCTATCAAATTGGAAACAATAACATTGGTCTTTCACTGCAATCGGTGAAACGAGTTGATTTTGGAACTACGACGACAGCGTTTTCTACGCGAGTGGGTATTGGTAAATCAAGCGCAGGTACGTCGCTTGATGTGAAAGGTACTGCTTCCGCTTCCTATGGATTCTTTAATACATCGTTGCAGGTTGCTCCGTGTATGGCCGCGTGCTTTAGTCCGGCCTGGTCGTCTGCCTCGTATTCTCGATTCGGTTCAAACTTAACATCTCACTCAAATTATATGACGGTGGGGAGTGATCTCTTGATCTCTGGCGATTTTGAAGTAGATAGTACTTCTTCATTTGATGGGATAATACATCGATATGGACTGACGTCCGATGCGGATATGTACTATCAATCGACGGGTACGACAATGAGTACGGATTTGAAAAATCCTTCGACCGTAGCGGATGTTGGCGGTGGTTCGCGTGCCTGGGTTGTGCCATCGAATGCCTCAAGAAGTGATGACTTATACGCTACGGTGAGCGGCGCTGGTTCCCCAACGAACTATTTGCAAGCAACGAATTTCGGTTTCAATATTCCTACGGATGCTACGATTGTCGGTGTTGTAGCAACCATTGAACGAAAAGGTGCCGCTGGAGTGCTGGAATCCGATAACGAGGTCAAATTGGTCAAGGGCGGATCGATTACTGGTAGTAACTTGGCGCAAGCAGGTGTATGGTCCACAACCGAAACAACTATAACCTATGGATCTTCAAGTAACCTGTGGGGAGTGGCACTTACACCCTCCGACGTGAATGCCAGCAACTTTGGGTTTGTAATCAATGTGGTAAATGGTCTTGCCGATGGAGGCTACGTAGATAACATGAAGTTGTCAGTCTACTACACGCGTACCGCTGAATGGTCAACCGGTATTGATAACTCAACCGGTCTTTTCTCGATTTCAAATAAGCGGACTCTGGGAACTAATGAGTTCATGACCTTTGACGAAGCAAATAGTCGCATCGATTTCGTTCAAAATATTGGATTTGATAGCAACATGAGTCCTACGGTCAAATTCCCAACTCGTGCAAGCTTGTCATTTAATAATGCCGAAGGAACATGGCTTTCATTTAAAGATATGAGCACGAACTTTGGTGGATATGGAGAAACTGGTGCGTGGGCCCAATACAACTCATATTTTGGCGAAGAATTTGCCCGCGATAGAGCTGACTTAGCAACCGACGGTGTGGCTGCTGACTGGGGAGATAACTTGGGATTACAACGTGATGAAAATACTGCTACTGGGTGTACTTCAAGTATTATTGACGACCAGGTAAACGGTATTCATCGTCAACAAACAGGTGCTACCAACCCATCGGCGTGTTCATTGGTTATTGCACAAAATGCTACTACTACTGCTCAGCAGGCGCCTTTTGACGCGGATAATCTTCCCGTGGTGATGATAAAGGCCACTACGAACCGAGCTACGACCAATGATCGTATTTATCTTGGAATCACCAATCTTGAAAACGTAACCGGCGCTACCATGGCTACGTCGCCTAGCTTGGGTATCTACTTCCGCAATGGTGGTACCAGTAAAAATCAATGGGAGGGTATTACAGCGACGTCGGCAACGGCGTTTACAAAAGTTACCTGCCCAACCGCCATTTCAACTACCGCATTTGCTTTGTTGAAAATTGAAGTACGGTCTATTACGGATGTGCGTTTCTATGTCGATCCGGATAATGGAAGTGGTACGGTCAAATGGGTGTATTGTGGGCAAAGTACCACGAACATTCCTACGTCCGCGCTCGGCATGACCATCATGAATGCCGCTACCGCTACGGGTCACAACCTTGATGTTGATTATTTCCGCGTGTGGCAAGATGACAACGAGCAAAGTGAAGAACTTCGCGTGGGAGTGGCCGCAAGCACATCGATGACAATAGATTATGGAAAATCTTCAGCAGTTACTCAATTTTATCCCACGCAAGAAGCGAGTATATCTGCCGGAATGTTGGTATCACTTGATCTTGAAAATACTGCCGTAAATGTCGTTCCTTCGAAGCTTGAAAACCAAAATCAGATGGTCGGTATTGTATCAAAAGATTCGGGTATCGGTATTGATAATGGTACGGTCGACGGTATTAAAGTTGCTATTTCTGGTCGCACACCACTCTTGATTTCTACGGCCAATGGTCCTATTCATAAGGGAGATTATCTAACGGCATCATCTATTCCTGGCGTAGCCGTGAAAGCGACCTCGCCAGGTATGGTAGTAGGAATGGCTTTGGTTGATGTTCAAAATCCGGTAGGTATGGCATCCGAGTCATATCAAGATATCATTCCGGTGGTTGTGAGGCCGCAATGGTATGGTGGTCAACTTGCTTCAACGGAGAGTGGTGGCACGATTGACCTGGATTCTGGCGATTCATTTATTGGTTCAGTGCTTGCGGGAATTCGTGCGACGTATCACAAAGTGAGTGACCTCGTATCCGTTACCGCTGCTGATATTGCCAACTGGAAAGATCGCAATATAGAAATTTCAAATCAAGCAAGTCCGGAAATCCAAAATCAACTTTCCGGAAATGGTTCGCAAGCCGCGAAACAATCGAAGCTTGATTTAACAAAAGACCACACCAACGTTACCAGCTATAGCGTGGACTCGTCTCGTGCTGAAGTTCAGCTTTCAGGTTCTGGAGTCTTAAGTGCAGGGGAGGCGCGCGTATACTTTGATAAATCCTTCACCGATATTATTTCAGATAAAGTTGCGATTCGCGTCATTTTGACGCCGACGGGAGCTACGCATGGCCAATTGTATGTCACGAACAAGAGTGTCTTCGGTTTTGTGGTAAATGAGGCGGTATATCAAGACGATATAACCTTTGATTGGCTGGTGATTGCGCGCCAAAAAGGATTTGAGGGGGATGATGTAGTAACTACGCCAACCCCGCAAAGCTCCGCCGCGGGGCAGGCTCCTACGCCAACACCTATCGAGACCCCAACGGAGACACCGACGGAATCTCCAAGCCCGACACCAACCCCATAACATGTCAAGATTGATTTTAGGCCCAAAACATATGAAACTTAATATATTAAAAGGGAGTTTCGGTTGTTGGTGCGGTGCCCGAACGCCACTGCATCAGTACCCGATCTCTTTGTTGTGATGGAAGAACAAGCGATTAATCTCGTAGAAGAGATAGTCTACGAGGAAGCCGCGCCCTATGAGGAGGCGGTTGAAAGTGTTTCTACGGGATTGCGCAAAGCAATTCGGTGGATCGTGTATGCGGCGGCACTGCTCGTGCCGTTATGGTTTTTACCATTTACGGCAGATGTATTGGAGTTTAGCAAGCAGATGCTCGTGTTTGTGCTTGCGGGTGTCGGTATCGTGCTCTGGTTGATCGATATGATCAAGTCGGGAGCATTGCAATACCGCCGCACGAGTTTCTACTGGCCATTGGCGGGATTGTTCATCGCGGCGATTATTGCGCTTATCTTTTCGGTAAATAGATTTACTACGCTGTTTGGGTTAGGGAACAGTCATGTAATGTCGCTCGTTATGATGTTCTCCTATCTATCGTTGTTCATGCTGGCAATCAGCACCATGGATGATCGGGGACGCATGATTCGCCAATTCATGACCGTTTCTTTTGGTGTTACGTTGCTGCTCGGGACATTGCAGCTACTCGGAGTAAAATTATTTGGCGCGTCGCTGGGTGCGGCATTTAATACCGTCGGTTCGGTAAATGCACTCGCGTTCTTAGGCGCGGTTTTGATTCCATTTTTCTTCATCGCTCCTGAAACCGACATTCGCTGGCAAAGTATTATTGTAAATGTATTTCGGTTCGTCGGGTTGATCTCGGCGTTGTTCTTGCTGGTGGTTTTGAACTGGGGGATGCTTTGGATTGCAGCGTTCATAAGTGTTCTTGGATACATTGCGTTTACCTCGTCTTCGCAATTGCAGCGAGGAAAGATGAAATTCTTTGCACTCCCGATGGCGATTATCGTGGTGGGAGTATTTTTGTGGATCATCAACTTTAATTGGGGAACGATTAAAAGTAAGTTGCCCGTTGAAGTAGCACCTCGTCACGGCACGTCATATAACATTGCATGGAAATCACTGAAATCAAAACCGTTGGGATATGGATTGGAAAATTATGGCGTTGGCTATGATAAGCTGCGTCCCGATTCGTCGGTTAATAATGTATTATTCCAAGCACATTTTACGGATTCCACATCTGAATTCTCTACGATGCTGGTTGAAGGTGGATTTCCGATGTTGGTCGCATTCCTGATATTCCTTTTCTTCATTGTTCGGGAATTGATTCGTGAAATTCGCAACGGTTTTGAAACGAACGCTACGCGAGGGAAACTGTGGGCGTCGCTTCTTGCCGTAGTCGTGCTCTTTTTCTTGTATCCTATGAATATCACGGTTATGCTAACGCTCTTTTTCTTGTTGGCACTCATCGTATTGGATCGTGATGTTCTCGAAGAGCGCATGGTAAATTTGGAAGGACGCAATGCGTATTCCTTCATTGGCTCACTTGCATTCATCGTGGGCCTGGTGGCGGTCCTGGCGGGCGGATATTTTCTCATCAATCAATTCATTGGCAATGTCCAATTTGCTCATGCATTGAAAACAAAAAGCCCCGATACGGCACTTAATGCCATGGTTCAAAGCATTAACAGTTATCCCTATGATGCTCGCGTGTACCGTGGATTGACGCAGGTTCTTTTGGCGCAAATTGATAGTGAGCTTCAAGGCGGACCAAAGGGACGTAGCCAGGCTGATTACAACACGCAAGTGCAAAACAAAATCACTTCAGTTATCAATGTCGCGGGTCGTTCTACCGAAGTAGATCCGGCAGATTCAGAAAATTGGCTTAATCGCGGGTACGTTTATCAAAACCTTATTAACCTTCTTGCCGGTTCGGACAAGGCAGCGCTTGATATGTACAATGAAGCAATTGCTCGCAACCCTGCAAATGCGCTTGCCTATGTGCGTGTCGGGAACATTCACCTCACACTCGCTGACGCGGCGCGTACGGCAAATAATAAAGACGAAACGACCAGCCATTTGAATCAAGCAGAGGAGCAATATCAAAAAGCAATTTCGCTCTATAATAACTACGGACAGGCATTGTACAATCTTGCCGCCGTCTATGATCGCAAAGGCGAAGTTCCACAAGCTATTAAGCAGTTTGAAAAACTGCAAGGTGCAAATCCACGAGACCCGAGTTTGCTCTTCCAGCTCGGTTTGCTCTACTATCGCAATGATCAGAAGGAGGGCGCATTGAAAGCATGGGAGCGAGCAGTGGTATTTTTCCCCGATTATTCCAACGCTCACTGGTATCTCTCGCTCGCGTATGAAGAACGAGGAGATCAAGCAAGTTTAGAAAAAGCACTTTCCGAGGCAAAGATTGTAGCGAAGCTGAATCCCGACAACCAAATGGTAAAGGATCGCATCGACAAACTTGAACAGGGTTTGAAGACCTTTGCTCCGCCAGCTGACGTACTCGATCAAACTCCGATCAATAATGAAAATTAGCGTTAAAATTATTCTTGGTATCGTGATAGGAACAGCCGCAGCCATTGTGCTTGCGGCTGTTGGTTTGCGGGCATATCGGGAAGCGGCGTTGCATCGCTATGCATACGTGCCCAATGATGTTGCCGTTACCATTCCCGAAGGAACGAATGTCGCTGATATTCAGGATATTTTGGAAAAAGCAGGAGTTATTGTAGGTACCATACTTACGCCGGCCAATTTACAACGTGAAGGGATGTTTTTCCCCGATACCTATCGGTTCGATAGAGACAGTACTCCGGAAGATATTGTTGCGCGCCTCGAAGCGACATTCACCACGCGCACCCAAAAATATGCTCCTATAGCCGCACGTACGCTCATCATCGCATCTATGCTAGAAAAGGAAGTTCAGACCAGCGAAGATATGCAACTGGTCGCGGGGATTATCAATAAGCGTATGGAGGCCGGTATACCGTTGCAGCTTGATGCTACTGTCGCGTATGGCGCGTGCGTGCCCCAATGGAAACTTGGAAAACCCTGCGACGTAACGAAAGTGAATATTGTTGATAACATACCAAAGGATTCGGCATATAATACATATAGTCGAAAAGGCCTGCCGATTGGTCCTATTACCAATCCTGGTGTGCGCGCAATCGACGCGGCGTTGCATCCCAAGGCAAGTGAGTATTGGTATTATCTTTCAACCAAGGATGGTACCACGATTTTCTCGCGTACGCTCCAAGAGCACAATGCCGCAAAACGGCGCTACCTTTAATACATGAATTTTCACCTCATTCACGAAGTACATGCGGCATCAGTCTTGCCGGATTTTACGCAGGCAAAAGATTTCGGTTTGTTTATTAAGTACACGTATGAATTTGCAATCGGTATCGTGGGATTAGCGGTGATGATTCAGTTCATGCGCGCGGGGTTTGAGTATATGCTTGCGGCGGGAAGCATTGGCAAAACTGAATCTGCCAAAGAGCACATGACCAATGCAGTCCTCGGTGCGGTGCTCTTGTTATCGGCATACTTGATTTTAAATACTATCAATCCTGCGTTCCTAGATTTTTCATTCTTTTCAAAAGATAATCTTGTTCAGGAATTAAAGAAGACTACGGCTCCAGCGCCAGCAAGTGGCGGAACCAATCCCAATTCGCCGCTTAATCCTCCTGCACAAGATCCATTTACGCCGCCCAATGTGGGTGGAGGGGATCCAGGTTGTAAGCCGCCGCTCATCTGTCCATAGTTTGTTGACGAACGAAAGCATTCTTGGTATTATCTAAGTACCGTAGACAAGGAGCAGCCAATAGGCAGAAGTCTCCTCGAGGGTCGATCACGGCCACACGCCGTTTTTAGTTTGTAAAAACATGAAAACAAAAGCACAAAAACAAGTCAGTCTCAAAGAAATTCAGGAAAAACTTGGCAAAGCCAAAGTCACATTTTTTACCTCATTCTCTCAAGCTGGTTCAAAAGGTTTAAGCGTTGGAGAGATGAAAGATCTTCGCAAAAGCCTTCGCCCGCTGGAATCTGAATATGCGGTAGAAAAAAAGACGCTCTTGGATCGTGCCGTCGCAGGGAAGACCGATGTCTTTACTATGCCCGGTTCGCTGGGAGTAACCTATGGCTATGGTGATCCCTATGCGGTTGCTAAAGCCCTGTATCAATTCTCAAAAAAGAATCCCATTTTAAAGCTCTTTGGAGGTTTGATGGGGGATACCGTGCTTGATGAAGCGATGGTAAAGGAGATGGCCTTAATGCCAAGCAAAGAAGTATTAATCGGTCGATTGGTCGGAATGCTCAGCTATCCTATTCGTGGGCTGGCCGTAGTTCTTGATCAGGTCGCAAAACAACGTGGATAATACACAATTTTTAGAACAAGTTGAAAAAATGAGTGTTGCCGAGCTCAATGAACTCGTCAAAGCTCTCGAAGAAAAGTTTGGTGTTTCCGCAGCCGCTATGGCCGCAGCACCAGCAGGCGGAGCTGCCGCTGAAGGTGGGGCCGCTGCCGAAGAAAAGTCTAGCTACAACGTCTTCCTCAAAGAAGGTGGTCAGCAAAAGATCGCTGTCATTAAGGTGGTACGTGAAGCAACCGGCAAGGGTTTGAAAGAATCAAAAGACCTCGTTGACGGTGCTCCAAAGATGGTCAAAGAAGGACTCAAGAAAGAAGAAGCCGACGAACTGAAGAAGAAACTTGAAGAAGCAGGCGCAACGGTAGAGTTGCAATAAGCTTCGCGTAGTAAAAACCCCGCCGTGGCGGGGTTTTTAGTTACTTACGACTGCGGAGGAATGGCCCAGAGATTATTGTCTTTACCGAGTATGAATATCGTACCACTGTCATCAACGGCGATGTCGCGCAGATCGCCGGCAAAATCAATACGGTAGCTAGATTGTAGCGCGCCAGATTCTTTATCAAACAGATAGACGTGTTTTTCGCTCACACTTGCGAGCCAGATTGTTTTGCTATCGTTGGTATAAAGACGGTTATCGGCAGCCATGGGAATATTGGTATCAAAGCCTCCTTTTTGTTCTCCTTTGAAGTACGTAGTGATTTTCCCTTGTCCATCAAGCACATAGATATTGCCATCAACGGCCAGTGATGCGGCACTTTGCGCCGTAATGGTTCCCCAGTTCGTTCGCGTCGTAGAGCCTTTCAGTGCGCCAGTGTATTTATAGATATTATTACCCGAAAGCACATAGAGATTATCTTGATAAAGTGCCGCATCGGTTGCGCTTGCAGGATCTTTTAAGGTTATCGTTGTGGTTTTGCCAGCTTGATCAGTGATCGTTAAGAGTTCCGAGTGATTGTACCAGACGGATGGCAGCTTGCCGGCAAATCTCAAGATATCCTGTTCACCAATGGCCGTGATGGTGTCTTGGGGCAAGGTACCCAATTGTGTTGGCGTAACCTTTATGACGCGATCAAGTGAATCAAGTGATTCGTTTAAATTGGTGCGGACCGTATTTACATTTTTGCTATCAAGCGTGCCGACATGACCCAGGGCATCATACAAAAGGGCACGGGCTTCGCGAATGTCATTTTTGGCGAGCTTTTCTTGCGCGAGCTGCAAGTTATCGACGGCAAACTTGTATGCAGCTTTTGCCTCACTGGAATCTCCACCCGCGCGTACAATGGCGATGGTTACAATTGGTACGAGGACTAATAATGCGATAACTACAAATCCCCGAAACTTAGATTTTATCGGTAGGCGATTCATGCGCGGCAACTTGGCGGCGGCAGTCCGTATACCGCTAAGCATATTGCTTTTATTGGAAACCGACAATTCCGCAGCAATGACCTTAGTTTTCTCACTGGCAACGGGCTGCACCGGCTTGGGTGTGGTTTCAGTGGACACTACGGGTGGCATGGCAGGCATTGGTGCAGTTGCTGGCGCGGAAGCCGTCATAATGCGAGGTTGAGGCACCGTTTCTAGAGGGATTTCTTTGATTTGCTCAATCGCAATGTGAACGCCGCAGCATGAAAAGGCATTTGCCGTGGTTGCAAGCTCGCCGATTTTTTCAGAGAATTGTTCTTGGTTTTCTTTGATGAGCGTACCTTGGAGGGTTTTCTCGCGAGACGTTAAACAGCGGGCAGGGTAGTAGGCAAAAAACTTGTCGCCTGGTTGCAGACTTCCCGAAATTACATTTGAAAATTGCTGTTCGTTCTCGGCAGATTTTTGAAACAAATTGATGTTGTTGAGCACATCAATGTATTGTCCTTCGCGCGCGAGGCTAACTTTAAACTTTCCCAGTTTTGAAATATAAATTTGCTCGCCCGCGACTGATGCAAGGCCCAAGTTCAGCGCAAAGTCTTGATTCTTAAAAAAATCTTCCAATACTTCATTGAGTTTTTTGAGCGTTTGTTCAAATGCTTGACGCGGGTTTTGGCTTTTCACCGCTGCCTCAGAATAGTACTCACGCTTCGCCAATGATGAGATGAGACTCAACACATACCCCATGTCTTCTTCTTCGCCATATTTGACATGTCCTACGAGGTATAATGATCCCAGTCCGCGTTCTTGCGCGTTGGTGCCAGAATAGCTGATAACGTCAACATGTGTATTGACTTCATCAGCCTTATAGAGTAATTCTTTAGCGAGGGGTTTCAGGGTGATCTTTTCCATACTTGTAACCTCATTCTAGTTTGTAACCACTGTTATGTCAAAAAATACCTTAGAAGTTCTCTTTGAGTCACGAACACGCTTGAAAATCCTCAAGTTTTTGTTTCGAAATTACGGAAAAAATTATACGCTCCGTGAAGTTGTCAACCATACCCAAGAGGATGGGGGAGCGGTGCGTCGCGAAATAGAAAAATTAAAAGAGATTGGACTTATCAATGAAGAAACGCGTAAAAAAAATTAAGCGTAAAGCAAAAGTGACACGCACGCCCCGAAAGCCTACGCAAGAGTATGGGCTTAACACGAGTTTTGAATATTTCAACGAGTTGCGCGATTTGATTCTCAAACAGCCGCCATCTGAAAAAGACGAGCTCGTGCAACGGATTAACAAACTTGGTAAAATTAAGCTCGGCGTGATTTCGGGTATTTTTTTGGACAAAGATATTAATGATCCACTGGCGGTAGATCTTTTCTTGGTTCATGACTATATCGATCGCCGCAAGCTGACGCAGTTTTTGAAAAATTTAGAATCTGAAATCGGCACGGAAGTTCGCTTTGCAACCATGGACAAGGAAGAGTTCAAATACCGCATGGCAATGTTTGACCGCTTCGTCCGCGTGCTCTTTGAAGGTCCGCACGAGAAGCTCATCAACAAGATCGGGATGTAAGCACCCTTAGCTCAGCGGTAGAGCATTGCATTCACATTGCAAGGGCCACAGGTTCGAATCCTGTAGGGTGCACTGGATAACTTTTTTCTTGTCCTGTGCTAGGCTATGGATATGAAAGAAACTCTTAAAAAGCATTGGGGGATTGTGCTTGCGATTGCATTACCCTTGTTGTTGATCATTATTGTGGCCTTGTGGGTCTATATTCCGTCATGGACACTCTCAACGAAGTATAATTTTATCTATCAAAGCTGTGGTGTGGTGCAATATCCGGATCGTTGCGGTAACCGATTCCTCGTGTCTGATGGGAAACTCATCATGGCAACACCTGATGAAGCAGGAAACACGAATGTGTTACCCCGTATCTTTTTACATGACACCTTGAAAAATGAGAGTAGAGAAATCGGTCCTGCTGAAGCCCAATCTTTGATGCTTAGCGAACTTCTCACCTCGCCCGATGGCGTTACGGTTTCCTACAAAGACAAATACAATAATGATTTCCTGTTTTTTGGAGGTGGCTCAACCCACGGATATTATTTGACGAAAGGAAAAAGCGAGAAAAAACTCAATCTCATTAACGAGAATAACTACTATTATTACGATCGCAATAACGCGATGTTTCTTGGATGGGTGTTGCCGGGTAGAAATTAATCAAAATATTTATGACACGAGACGAACTATTGCAAGAACTTTCAGCAAAAATTACCGCAGGGGAGATCACGCGCGAGGAGTTATCTTCTTGGCTGCAGCTCTCGCCGGTGAATTCCACTTCGCAAGTTAGTAAAAAATCAAACTTTTCGATTAATAAGATACTTTATGTCATAGGAGCGATCATTGTCATTATTGGCCTTGCGTTTTTCGTGAGCCAAATTTGGGAAGATATTGGTTCGGTGGGCCATATTGCGGTAACGCTTGGAATGGGTGCCCTTTTGACGGGGATCGGTTCTATGCTGCTTATTCAAAAACCAGAGGATCACATCGGCTCAGTTTTTCATCTTATTGGCGGGGTTTTGGTCCCGGGTGGCGCTTTGGTATTACTCAATGAATTCCATGTAGACCTCGATAATTTGTGGCCAGTTGCCATGACGTTTGCCGTTGTATCACTGGTGTATCTCGCACTTAGTTTGTTTCATAAAAACGCCATTGTTACTTTTTTTGCGATTGCCAATGCGACCGTATGTGTGTACGTAGCACTGACGGCCATATTACAAGATATGCAGTATTACTACTCATTTGATGAGATCTACGCCTATCTCACGATGATAGTCGGGATAAGCTATTTGCTGCTGTCACGAGCGTTTCGTGGAGGACCAATTGGAAAATTAAGCGATACGCTTACATTCTTTGGAACTTCAGGCTTTTTTGGAGCGGCATTTTCTCGGGTTTTTGATTCAGGAATCTGGCAACTGCTATTCTTTGTGTTGGTTGCGTTGGGGCTCTTTCTTGCCGTTCGTTGGAAAGACCGCACTATTCTTGCGGTTAGCACCTTAGCGTTGATCGGCCACATTACGTATATTACAACCGAATATTTTGCTGATTCCGTAGGATGGCCGATACTCTTGGTGCTCCTGGGGTTCCTCTTTATTGGTTTGGGCTACGGCTCCGTAGCACTTAGTAAAAAATATATTTCAAAGACGGCGTAACATTATTTTACGCTTTCAAAAGCCTTAAGAGCTGCATCGAGATGCTCACGAGTGTGCGCTGCGGAGATTTGTACTCGGATGCGGGGTTTGCCTTGGGGGACAACAGGATAGACAAAGCCGCGCACGTAGATTCCTTGTCCCAGGAGCGCATCGGCCGCTTTCATCGTGGCAACTTCATCGCCAACGTAGACGGGGACTATAGCTACGCCATCAGCTCCGCCAAGTTTGTAGCCAAGTTCCTGCATTTTTGTGCGAAAATAACTCACGTTGTCTTTGAGCGTTTGTAAGCGAGGCGTGAATTCTTTATCAAAGTTTTGCAGTACATACAAAGCTGCGTGTGCTACCGAAGGCACTAATGTATTTGAAAACAAATACGGCCGTGAGCGTTGTTTGAGGTATTCTACTATTTCTTTACTTGCAGCAGTAAAACCGCCGCTGGCACCACCGAGTGCTTTGCCAAAGGTGGAAGTAAGAATGTCTATTCCTGCAATACCCTCTATACTTCCACGTCCGTTTGCGCCCATCGCGCCCGATCCATGTGAATCATCTACCATCAGGAGAGCGTCATATTTCTTTGCTAACTCGGCAATTTCGGCAAGTTTGGCAGTTTCGCCGTCCATACTGAAGACGCCATCCGTGACAATCAATCGGCGACGATGATTTTTTGCTTTCTGAAGCTGATCTTCGAGATCCCACATATCCGAGTGTTTATAGCGAAAACGCTCCGCTTTGCAGAGTCGCACGCCATCAATGATGCTTGCATGGTTGAGTTCATCACTGAACACCGCATCTCCTTCTTTTAAAAGTGTTTCAAATAATCCGGTATTCGCATCAAAGCAGGAGCCATACAGTATGGCGCTTTCGAATCCGAAAAATTTAGATATAGTTGCTTCAAGTTCATCATGTACCGTACCCGTACCGCAAATAAACCGCACTGATGACATTCCAAAGCCATGCTTATCTAGGCCTTCTTTGGCTACCTTGACCATGGTGTCACTTCCAGCAAGACCGAGATAATTATTTGCACAAAAATTCAATAACTTTTTTCCGCCAACCATAATCTCCGGTCCCTGTCGGCCTTCAATAGTCTTCGTAGCTTTATATAAGCCTTTTTCCTTCATGTCTGCCAATTCCGCAGCGAGATCTTGATTGATGCTATTCATGTTTGAGGTTTTTTATCATATCTTCGGTCATCTTGGAAAGTGTAAATTCATGATTCCAGCCCCAGTCGTTGCGAGCTTGAGAATCATCGATCGTTTGCGGCCATGAATCGGCAATTTTTTGGCGATGATCTGGCTTGTATGTGGTGGTGCAGGGGATATGCTTATTAATTTCCGCCGCAAGTTCATCGGCTCGAAAACTAATAGCTGCAAGGTTGTAGCTGGTGCGAATTGAAATTTTATCAGCTGGTGCATCCATAAGTGCAATGGTGCCTGCAATCGCATCATCCATGTACATCATAGGAAGAATAGTATCTTCTTTTACGAAACATTCATACGATCCGTTTTTGATAGCTTCATGAAAGATGGCAACAGCAAAATCAGTCGTACCACCTCCGGGCTGGGCTTTCCAACTGATCAATCCAGGATATCGAACGCTTCGTACATCAAGTCCATGCTTCAGAAAGTAGTATTGGCAGAGTAATTCGCCGGCGACTTTTGTGACGCCGTACATCGTTGAAGGTTCCAATACCGTACGTTGCGGTGTCATTTGTCGCGGAGTTGTGGGTCCGAATGCCGCAATGGAACTGGGCCAAAAAACCCGCATCTTGTATTTCACGGCAAGGTCCAAAATAATCTTAAGCCCGTTCATATTAATATCCCAAGCGAGGTTTGGATTTTGCTCTCCTGTAGCAGAGAGAAGAGAAACAAGATGAAAAACAGTATCGATCTGATATCTTTTTACAATTTCTTCAATTGCAACAGCATCGCGAATATCGGCTGTTTCAAAAATCCCTTCCGATCTATTCTCCGGCGTGCGATTGTCTACCGCAACTACTTTTTCAATTCCTTTCTTTTTTAATAAGGCCGGCACCAGCTCGGAGCCAATCTGGCCAAGCGCTCCGGTAACAAGGACATTTTTCATACTATAGATGGCGTGATTTACGCTCTAGTTTTGTAATTCGTTCGTTATGAGAAGCGATATCGATATCGGTGTCATCGAGGCGAGTACTTAGTTCTTCGAAACCTTTATCCATTCGTTCCGTGAGGCGCTTTTCTACAGACTTTAAATCCTCTTTCGTAGCTAATGCTTTCAAGTCGTCCTTCATGGCAACATTGTTCTGGATCATGCGCGCCAAATCCTCGATTGTCATTCCCTTTTTCATATGAAAATCATAGCACGAGGATTGTTCGTTATTCAACTATGTTGTAAGACAGGCGAAAGGGAGTTATTGTATTTTTATGGAGCAAAAAACGTGTAAAAACTGCAATCAAGCCTTTACCCTCACCGAAGATGACCTTGGGTTTTACAAAAAGCTCGATGTTCCCGAACCGACATTGTGTCCCGATTGTAGATTTCAGCGACGCATATTGTGGCGAGCGGAGCGGAGTTTGTATAAACGAACGTGTGATCTTTGCAACAAAGATATTATCTCGATCTATTCTACGGACAAGCCTCACAAAGTGTATTGCCGCGAATGCTACCATTCTGATAACTGGAATCCGCTAGATTTTGGAAGAGACTTTGATTTTTCTCGGCCATTCTTTCCGCAATTTAAAGAATTACAACTTCAGGTTCCACGCCAATACGCCTGGGTATTTCAAAACGTAAACAGTGATTATACGAACGGCTCCGGTTTTAATAAGAACTGTTATCTCATTTTTGTCAGTGATCACAACGAAGATTGCATGTATTCGTACGCGATTTTTGATTGTAAAAATAGCCTTGATCTATACAACTGCAATGAATGCGAACTGTGCTATGAATCGTTGACGTGCAAGAAGTGTTACCAAGTGTTTTACAGTGAAGACTGCAGTAACTCACAAAATCTATATTTTTCTAAAAACTGTACGAATTGTTCCGATTGTATCGGGTGCGTCAACGTTCGCAATGCAAAATATCAGATTTTCAATGAGCAATTTACGAAAGAAGAATATGAGAAACGTAAAAAAGAAATGCAACTAGACACGAAAGAAGGGCTTGCAGCGGTGGAAGCCAAAGCGCGAGAGTTTTGGAAGCAATTTCCAGTCAAATATATCCACGGTATGCAAAATGTGAACGTGGTAGGCGACTATGCGTTTAATTCAAAAAATGGGTATCGCATTTTTGATTCTGAATTATTGGAGGACTGTAAATTCATTCAACACGGCCAAAAAGACAAAAATTGTTATGACGCATATGTGCTCATTGATAATTGCCAAAATAGCATTGAACTCGTAGGAGCTATCTCGGTAAACAACGCAAAATATAGCTGCTGGCCATGGAATGGGTTTAATATTGAGTACTCGGATATGTGTGAAAATTCAAATAATCTTTTTGGCTGTATTAATTTGCGCAAACATGAATACTGTATTTTGAATAAGCAATATACCAAGGAGGAATATACTGCTTTGCGAGAAAAAATCATAGATCATATGAAGAAAAAAGGGGAGTATGGAGAATTCTTTCCGAAAGGGATTTCACCGTTTGCCTATAATGAAGCCGTGGTCCAGGAATATTTTCCGTTAACAAAAGAACAAGCGTTGGAGCAAGAATATATATGGAAAGATCCAGAAGCCAAAGGCGCTTATGAACTCTCTGCCGATGTAATTGCATGTGAGCATGGTGGTGCGTGCAATGATGGATGTACTGCAGCTTTTCGTATCACACCAAATGAAAAACAATTTTATACCCGTAATAATTTGCCCTTGCCATCAATGTGTCATAACTGCCGTCACATGAAACGTTTTCGAGGTCGCAACCCCATTAAACTTTGGCATCGTAATTGCATGAAGTGTAATTCAGATATTGAGACGACGTATTCTCCCGATCGCAAGGAGATAGTGTATTGCGAGAATTGTTATCAGCAAGAAGTAGTTTAATAACTATGGAAAAAACATCAGAACAAGATCCAATTCCGGAGCGGAAAATTGAAGGGGCGAGGGAAAAGCTCAAAGAAATCCAGAGAATTCTTAATCGGCCGGTAACGGGTATGCTTGATGCCGGAGATAAAGCGGCATTGCTTGAACTTGCCAAAGCTGCAGAAAAAGAGGAGGACCCAGATGAAATCCGTTGGCCCGAAGATGATCCTTCCGTTGAAGTCAAAAACCTTTTCGAAGACGAAAGTTAGTCGCATAGACTAAAACTATAAAATATGTTTTAATATGACGTCCACCCCTGGGTGGTAGAGGAGTAGCATGTGCAAAAAGACCGAGGATGAGCCGCAGATCGAGAAAATCTCTCTTCTCGATCTTGGGCGAAGAGTGAGTGCGGGGGGAGATCCCACGCACCTTCGCGCCCTGCTGCGGCGCATCCAGGAACGACTCAAGAAGAGGAAGCATAGGATTCGCCACGAGGACTGGCCGCATGGCCAGGGAAAGGCTAAGTGATGGAAGACATCGAAGAGGAGCTCAAGGACGCCACCGGCAAGGCCGACCAGGCCGAGCGCGAGGGCGACGAGGAAGAGCTGGAGACCGAAGAGCCGGACAACGGCTTCGCGGACTGACGCCATGGCCGGAACAGTACGCATGATGTTCGGCACGGGGCGTTTCGGCCTCGTGATGGAGGTGCCCCAGGGCTGCAAGGCTCTGCGGCTCGGCCAGGTCATGACGCTGGACCGAGCGCTGGCCCTGGGAGGACCGGAAGATCTCTCGTTCCGGCTTCAGACCAACGCACTGGACGATCGCGAGCCGGGATACTTCCAGTACTGGCCCCCGGCTGACGAGTAGCACCCGCCCACATCATGGGCGGCATCAGCCGGCGCGAAGTGAGGTTCGAATCCTCCCGCGCCGGTGTAGTAAATTTTTAACAGCTACCGGCTGTTTTTTTATTTCATCGGTTATCCACTTTTTCGCTATTGCACCGGTGTAACACGGTGGAGTATACTTACGTCATGGTGGTACAAAGTGGGTAGAAGTGGGAGATCACCGGAACCGTTAGTAACTTGAAATTAGTAAATAGCCAGCCGGACTACACTCTCGTATTTGTATAATTCTGTTGGCTGTTTGCTAATTCTAAGATGCTAATTGGCGAATACAAACACATTCTAGATCCGAAGAAGCGTCTTGCAGTTCCTGCAAAATTACGAAAAGAAGTGGGAGAGCGGGCGGTTTTGACGAGGGGTTTGGAAAACTGCTTGTTTTTATTCCCATTGAAAGAGTGGGAAGTGGTTGCCGAGAAGTTAAGTGCATTGCCGATGGGGCAGAAAGATTCCCGAGGGTTTGCACGATTATTGCTTTCTGGAGCCAGTGAAGTCGAGTTGGATCAGTTGGGCCGTGTGCTAGTGCCCGATTATCTCCGCGACTACGCAGGGCTTCACAAAGCAGTCATTGTGGCCGGTGTCGGTAAGCGTTTAGAAATTTGGGACGAAACTAAATGGAACGCGTACAAAGCAGACATTGAGAAAAACGGCGACCAGATTGCAGAAAAATTAGGGGAAATTGGAATGATATGAGCCATACCCCTGTTCTTTTACAAGAAGTGCTTGAAATATTACAGCCAGGTCCAGGCAAGAAATTTATCGATGCCACGGCAAACGGCGGAGGACACACGACGGCGTTGCGAAACGCTGGCGCCGAAGTCTTGCCGATTGAGTGGGATCCGGTACTAGCCGAGCGTCTGGGCGCGGTCAACGATAATTACGCAAACATTGAGCGTATCGCCAACGAGTACGGGTTTAATCCTTGCGACGGCGTATTGTTTGACCTTGGCTTCTCAAGTGAACAGCTTGAGATGGGAAAAGGAATTTCGTTTTTAAAAGATGAACCGCTTGATATGCGGTATTCAAACGAAGGACCAACCGCTGCCGATATTTTAAATACCAGTACGGAAGAAGAAATTGCAAAGATTTTGAAAGAGTATGGGGAAGAGCGGTTTGATGGCAGGATCACACGAGCGATTATGGAACGTCGACCATTGCATACCACCACCGATTTGGTGAAAGCAATTGAGTCCGTTGTCCATCGCACGGGTAAATTGCATCCCGCCACAAGAACATTTCAAGCACTACGTATCGCCGTCAATCATGAGTTTGAAAATATCAAACAGGGGATTGAAGGAGCGATGAAGATCGCACCGATCGTCGCCGTGATTACCTTCCATAGTTTGGAAGACCGGATTGTAAAGCAGTATACCAAGAAGAAGATTAAGCCACATTGGGAAGAAATTAAAAATAATAAAAGAGCCAGATCAGCACTATTACGGGTTGTTGAACGCACAACTCCCATAATGTGACCGTTTACTCACACGCAGCCTTACTACAAAATGTCCGTCCCGTTCGTCGTCAGTCGTCAGTTTCGAAAAAAGCAGTATCAACATTGTCGAATGCCCCAAAACTCCGTAAACTAAATATGGGTATTCTCCTTGCCGTGGTTGTTTTGGGAGGAGCATATATCATTCTCGCAAATACCACCGTTTCGCAATCTTTCGCTTTAAAACAAAAACGTACCGCACTCAATCAGCTCAGCGCGCAAGTTGCTGCCGCAGAGCTTGGTATTGGTGGCGATGTAGACGTTGCGAAATTGACCGAAGTAGCTCAGCGCAATGGCATGGTATCCGAGAAGCAAACCGCTGTTATGTATACGGCAAGCGATGTTGCGCTCAATGAAGCTGCTCAAAAAGAAAACTAAAACTGGACAAGGATTTGGAAGAATATACTTCGTTGCGTTCTGTATGATCGCAAGCGCAAGTCTTTTGACGTATCGTTTGGTGACACTTACCATCGCACGTCATGCGGAATTTACCAGAATCGCACAGGGCCAGCAGGTCTTGCCTTCCGCACAGCTCACCAATCGCGGTAATATCTATACGTTTGATCAATCGACCGGCCAGCGCAAGCTCGCCGCGTTAACCAAACGCACGGACGGTATCTATACACGCACCTATCCCGGCAATATGTTTGCATCCCATGTGTTGGGGTTTGTTGGCTACCGCGAAAGTTTGCGCGTCGGCCAGTATGGCATCGAGGCATACTATGATGATGTGTTGACCGGTAACCAGCGCACGCAAAAGGCTTCCGGTAGCACCACGTACGCAAAGTTAAAAAATGTGCTTGGTTTTTTCAAGGGAGATGCTGCACAAGCCAAGCAGGAACCAGAAAGCGCCGGTATGGCGCGCGATGGGGAAGATATTGTGCTTACTATTGATCCCAACATTCAAGACTATGCGCAAGCCGCGCTTAATGCCGTATTAAAAAAATATAGCTCGCCACGAGGGAGCATTCTTGTAGAAGATCCCAATACGGGCGCTATGCTTGCCATGGTGTCATCGCCTTCCTTTGACCCCAATCATTACGCATCGTTTGGCCTCAAGGACTATCCCAATCCCGCCATGCAGGAGCAATATGAGCCAGGTTCGTCCTTTAAAGCATTTACCATGGCCGCGGCTATCGATACCGGCGCGGTAACACCTGATACTACCTATACGGACACCGGAGAGGTAAAATATAGCAATTATACGGTTCGCAATTTTGATAATACGGTTCTTGGACTGCAAACGATGACGCAAGTTCTGGAACATTCGCTGAATACCGGCGTCATTTTTGCACAAAAACGCACTGGTTTTGATAAATTTATTAACTACGTTGTGAATTTTGGTTTTGGACAAAAAACTGGCGTTGATTTGGCAGGAGAAGTAAGCGGTAATATTTCCAACTTATACGAAAACCGTGAAGTCAACTATGCGACCGCGGCATTTGGGCAGGGAATTGCCGTGACGTCATTACAACTTATCAATGGCTACGCTGCAATTGCCAACGGTGGCAGGCTTTTAGAGCCGTACATGGTAAAAGAAATTGTGCATCCCGACGGCTCTACAACGCCAACCCAGACAAAGATTATCGGCAGTCCTATCACTGAAAAAACATCGACGACCATGAAAACCATGCTCGTGTCTGTTGTCGATAAGGGATTTGATGCGGGAAGAGTTGCTGGCTATGATGTGGCGGGGAAAACGGGAACGGCACAGATTCCCGCGCAAGGCGGGGGATACCTTGCCGATACGTACATTCATGATTTTGTTGGTTTTGCTCCCGCATATGCGCCGAGATTTGTGGTATTGATCAAAATCGAGCGACCACAGGGAATTCGCTTCGCATCGCGTAGTTTATCCCCGGTATTTGCTGATGTGGCACAGTATCTGCTACGGTACTTCAAGATTCCGCCTACAAGATGAAACGCCTACTTCGCAAACTTCTTCCCGAATCAGCTATTAATGCATTTCACTATTTTACGGCCCTTGTGGCCGCATTTCGGTATGGGTTTCCGGGGCACAAGATGATGGTGATTGGTGTCACCGGCACCAAGGGCAAAACTTCTACGGCCAATTTTATTTGGTCGGTGTTGAGTGCCGGGGGTTTTAAAACTGGCATTATCAGCACCGCAAATATTCGCATAGGCCAGGAAAGCCGCCTCAATGAATATCACATGACGATGCCGGGGCGCTTTAAGATCCAAAAGCTCATGCGAGAAATGGTTGACGCCGGTTGCACGCATTGTGTAGTAGAGGCAACGTCGGAAGGGCTCAAACAATATCGACACGTCGGCGTTGGCTATCGCATTGGTGTTTTTACCAATCTCACTCCGGAGCACTTACCTTCACACGGTGGTAGTTTTGAAAAGTACAAGCAAGCCAAGGCACGGCTTTTTATGGAGACCAAGGACCTCATTATTGCCAATGGCGATAGTGAGTATGCTGATTATTATTTAAGCTTTCCTGCGGCAAAGAAAATTAAATTTTTTAAAAAAGATTTCGATAACCAAAAATTCACGCTTGGTATATTGGGAGATTTTAACCAGTACAATGCATTGCCGGCGATTGAGCTTGGAAGATACTTCGGTATTAGCGATGAAAAGATCGCGCAGGGACTTAAAAACCTCACGCTTATTCCGGGTCGCATGGAGGTAATTGATGAAGGACAAGATTTTACGTGCGTTGTGGACTATGCCCATGAGAAAATCAGCATGGGATACGTGCTAGAAACCGGCAACGCACTCAAGAAAGCCGGTGGCAAAACCATTGTATTGCTTGGTGCCGAGGGCGGCGGACGTGATAAATCAAAACGAGCCCATATGGGTGAATTATCTGGCAAGCTTGCGGACTATGTGGTGGTCAGCAATGTCGACCCGTATGAAGATGACCCTACGCCAATTTGCGAAGATATCGCCGTAGTGGCAGAAAAGTTTGGCAAAATTCGCAACAAAGATTTATTTGTCATAGAGGACCGCCGATCAGGAATTCGCAAAGCATTGCAGTTAGCAAAAACAGGAGATGTAGTATTAATTACTGGCAAAGGAGCAGAGCAATCTATTGTCATTGGCGGCGTGAGTAGTCCGTGGGATGACCGCGATGTAGTGCGTGAAGAACTTAAAAAACTATAATGTTATTTTGGATTTTAAAAAAACTAACGCAAAAAACGCTTGATCGGTATAACCCAATTGTTATTGGTATTACTGGTTCGGTAGGAAAGACGGGCACCAAAGAAGCAATCTACGCGGTATTGCACCGCAAATATTTTGTTCGCAAGTCACCAGCGAATCTCAATAATCAAATTGGCGTGCCCTGTGCGGTGCTGGGTATCACGCCGGCAGGAAGTAAAGAAAAAAAGGCCACCTGGCGAAGTCGTCTTACGCTTCTTGGCGGAATTATCAAGGCGAAATGGTACGCGTATGGACCGATGAATAAAACCTTTCCGCGCGTTTTGGTGCTGGAGCTTGGCGCGGATCGTCCTGGCGACATCGATTACCTCGTTGATATGGTGAAGCCGCGCGTCGCCGTCGTTACCGCCGTGGGCGATATGCCGGTACACGTGGAATTTTATGATAGTCCTGAAGCCGTTGCGAAAGAGAAATCAAAAATCATGCGATATCTTCCCGAAGATGGTTTGGCCGTTTTAAACCATGACGATCCCGTCGTGATGCATATGAATTTGCCCAAAACCCAGCTTGCGACATTTGGATTTGATGATCTAGCAGACTTTTGGGTTTCTGATGTGGCATATTACCTGGCAGAGAATAACCGAGATATCGAAGGGCTGTCGTTTAAACTTCATAAAGGCGTTGGCTTTATTCCCGTTAAAATCCCAGGCTTTGTCGCTGCGCATCAAGTATATGCGATATTAGCGGCATTTGCGGTTGGTGATTACTTTGGAATGAATTTAGTTGAAATCGCCGGTGGACTAGAGGAGCTAGAATTGCCCGCAAAGCGCCTTCATGTCCTCGCAGGAATTAATGATAGCTATATTCTCGATGATACCTACAATGCTTCGCCGCTTTCAACGGCTGGCGCCCTGGAGTCCTTGAGCGATTACGGTAAAACTATTCATAAAATTCATCACAAAGGTGGACGCAAGATTGCGGTGCTTGGCGATATGCGAGAGCTAGGGGACTTTGCACAAAAAGCTCATGAACAGATTGGTAAAAAAGCAAAAGAGACGTGCGATGTTATTATCACGGTAGGGGAGATGGGTAAAATTATTTCAACAGAAAATAACTTCGCAACGGCACAAGAAGCATTGGCCAAACTTAAAGAAATCATTGGACCTTTGGACGTTGTCCTCATCAAAGGCTCCCGCGCGATGCATATGGAAGAGATTGTAGAAGGATTGAAAAAAAGCTAGAAATAGGCTAAATTTCAAAGATTGGCCCTGTCGTCTAGCCTGGTCTAGGACACATGATTCTCATTCATGTAACACGGGTTCGAATCCCGTCGGGGCTGCATTCATGAAAGCTAATCTTTGGTACCTCAACATTCTTCATATCCTCAACGACGGGTATCATGCAAGTTTTTTGATTTTGTTTCCTTTTATTGCGCAAGATTTTCATCTCTCGTTAACGGCAATTGGCGTTTTGGGTACGGTATACAAAGCGCTTGGCGTCATTATCACACTTCCAGCTTCATATATCGGTGCGAAGTTTGGTGGTATGAAAATCGTCAGTATCGCGCCGTTTATTTATGGTGCGGGGTTTTTGTTGTTGCCATTCGCACATGCATTTTGGTGGCTTTTTCCCATGTCCGCACTGATCGCCATTGGCGTAGATGCGTTTCATCCTATCGCTTTTGCACTGATCGCGAAGTTAGTTTCAAAAGACGTACGAGGAAAGGTCATGGGAGATTTTACGGCCGGTGGAGAAATTGGCAAAGTCGGTTTGCCAGCGCTGATGACCGTCGTCATTGGGGCAATTGGATGGCGATATACAACGCTATGGTACGGCATAGGTATTCTCGCGTTGAGTCTTGTCTTGTACATTCTTTTTCGAAAGACCATTCACGCTCCAGAAGTCCATGATGAACAACGTACACAGTACTCGATAAAAGAAATCATGCTGCACCGTAGATCAATGCTGCTTGCGGTCACCACGTTTCTCGATGCTTTCGGCGCATCGGCATTATTTATTTTTCTGCCGTTCTTTCTCCTGGAGCGTGGCGTGAGCGCAAAAGCATTGGGACTTTGTATGGGTGCGTACTTTTTGGGTAATCTTCTGGGAAAAACCATGCTGGGGAGATTTGTGGATCGGCATGGTACATCGATCATATTTGTTCTATCAGAAATCTTTATGGCAATTTTCATCGTCCTCTTGGTATGGTCGCATGCGATTGCGCTCGTTCTCGCATTAATTGTCATCCTCGGGATATTTACCAACGGCACCGTGCCAGTTATCCAGGCGATGGTTACGGAAGCGGCCGAGCATCACCGCAATTTTGAAAAATCATTTGGTATAAATATTATTTTTGCTGGGGTTGGGGGAGCTTTAGCACCGGTGTTGCTGGGATATATTTCAAATACGTATAGTCTTTCTATTGCGTTTTATACAATCGCCGTTATGATTTTAGTAGCGATTATTCCAGCCGCTGCATTTCATTATGCAAAAAATTAAGAGAACTTTACAATAAGCCATAATTTTGCTACTATAAACCATCATGTTTGCAGTCATCAAAACCGGCGGAAAACAATACAAAGTATCAGAGGGCGACAAGCTCATGATCGAAAAACTCGATGTCGAAACCGGCAAGGAAGTTGTTTTTGACGAGGTTTTGCTTACGGAAACCGCTATCGGAACCCCCTTGGTAAGTGGCGCAAAAGTTACGGCTATGGTATTGGAGCAGGGGAAAGCCAAAAAGAAAATCGTCTTTAAATACTCATCAAAGACCCGCTATAAGAAGAAAAAGGGTCATCGCCAGCCTTTCACAAAAATCGAAATCACAAAAATCACCGCCTAAACTCCCTCCGACTCCCTCTTTGGTTTAAGAGGGAGTGCAGATGCGATCCGCTTCAGAACATCAGGTAAGTTATTCATAACTTCCTCGTTCCAAAAACGGATCGTTTTTATTTTAAGACTTTCAAGATATTGATTGCGCTCTGTATCATAAGTACGTTTATCCGCTAGCATATGATGTTGGCCGTCAAGTTCTATGGCAAGTTTGGCTTTGGGGCAATAGAAATCAAGTATATACACGCCGCTTCCAAATTGACGGTGGAAATGCCAACCGTCTAATTTTTTCCCACGAAGACGGGCCCATAGAATTTTTTCTGCAGGCGTTTCTTGTTTTCTTAACAATTGACGCTTTTCTTTAAAAACTTGTTTATTATATATTCTCATTTCTGCTCCTCCCCTTGAACTGAAGGGGAGGTCGGGAGGAGATCATTTGCGATGTTTGAGCGCGCTCGCCAGGGTTTGCTCGTCGGCGTATTCTACACTTGTTCCTGCCGCTAGACCTCGCGCTAGGCGAGTTACTTTTTTGTTCAGCGGTCGTAGCTCTTGTTCCAGGTACAAAGCCGTGGTTTCACCATAGGTATTGGGATTGGTGGCGAGAATAATTTCTTCCGCATGTTCAGCGCGTGCGAGAAGTTCACGGATTTTCAGTTTTTCTGGAAGCGCGCCATTAACGGGATTGATCGCACCGCCCAGGACGTGGTAAACGCCATCATACACGCCAGCTTTTTCCATGGAGGCAAGATCAGTCACGCGCTCTACTACAGCAATTTTGTTATGATTGCGTTTTGCGCTGGTGCAAATACCACAAAGCTCCGCATCGGCAAAATTAAAGCAACGCGTACATAAAATAGGGCCGTTCTTGAGGTTTTGGACATGTTCGGAAAAGGCATCAAGTTCCTCAACGGGCCACTCGAGCATCGATAATACAATGCGCGTCGCATGTCGCGGACCGATACCCGGCAGCTTGGTAAGCTGTGCTATAAGTTTTTGAAATTTCTCAGACATTTAGAAGTTACGCGCGAGATTTTTAAAGCTGACGTGGTCTTCGTCAAAGAATAACTCTACTTCACCAGTAGGGCCGTTGCGGTGCTTGGAGATTAAGATTTCGGCTACATTTTTCTTTTCACTATCGGGTTTCACTTTATCTTCGCGATAAATAAATAATACCACGTCCGCGTCTTGCTCAATACCACCGGAATCACGCAAGTCGGCAAGCTTTGGGCGCTGGTCGGGACGCGTTTCCACGGCACGATTGAGCTGTGAAAGCGCTAGCACGGGCACATTGAGCTCACGAGCAAGACCTTTGAGGTTACGCGAGATTTCGCTAACTTGGTGCACCATACTGTCATAGTTTTTGGTCGCGCTGATAAGCTGCAAGTAATCAATTACAATCAAGCCAAGACCATGCTCTGCCTGTAAGCGGCGGGCCATAGCACGCATTTGCAAGACCGATGGGGAAGAGGAGTCTTCAATAAAGATCTTTGCTTTTGAAAGAGAATCGAGCGCTTGGGCAATTTTTTGAAAGTCATTATTTTCACCTTCAGAAGATAACCGGCCGGTACGCATTTTCCACAAAGAAACACCTGCTTCCGAAGCAATGAGACGATCGGTAACTTCTTCACGAGACATTTCAATGGTAAAGAAGCCAACCGGCACTTCGCGGCTGGCCGCTCGGATGATATCAAGCGCAAGACTGGTCTTTCCCATGGAGGGGCGAGCCGCAAGGATAACGAGGTTGGAACGCTGCAGGCCGGCTAGGATATTATCGAGGTCAACAAATCCTGTTGATACGCCACGCAATGCGCCGTCACCTTTGTGGAGCTTATCGAGACGATCAAACGCATCGTGGAGTGACGCGTCGATGCTCATAAAGTTTTGCTGGACGGAGCGCTGTGAGACCGCAAAAAGCTTTTGCTCGGCGCGATCAAGTAGATCTTCCACATCCTCATCTTCCTGGTAGCCCATGCCAATGATATTGTGCGCGGAATCAATGAGATCGCGAAGGATTTTTTTACGCTGGACGATTTTACCGTAACTCACTATGTGCGCGGCCGTAGGTACGGAGCTTACGAGCGAGGTAAGATAGCTCACGCCGCCAATGGTTTCGAGGTGGCCGGCATTTTTTAGCTTATTTGAAAGATTGAGGAGATCGATCGGTTCGCGTTTTTCGTACAGGCTAATGACATTTTCAAAGATAAGCTGGTGCGCACGACTATAAAAATCCTCGGGGTTGAGAAAGTCAACAATACGGTTAATAGATTCTTTATCAAGCAAAATCGAGCCTAAAACGCTCTTTTCAGCTTCTATATTTTGAGGAGGAAGTTTGTCCGCGGCAATGCCGTTACCAGCCATAGTAGGAACATTCTAATCTACAAATGAATCCAAATCAACGAATGAGTGGAGAAGATGTGGAAAATAGCTTGTGAGCGTGATATTCTTTAATCGTTGTACAACACTTCGGGGTGCGACCACGGAGTGGCATTGAGGGAAAGGGTCTGAAGGAGGCATTCTTTAGACCCTATTTTTTTATTTTGATACCATGTCGCGTTTTTTTTAAACTCACCCTAGCCCTCTCTTATAAACAAGAGAGGGAATTGAGAATGCTTTTTAATACTTCTGGTAGATTTTCGATAACTTCTTTATTTCTAAAACGTAACGTTTTAATACCGAATCCAGCAAGGTATGCAGCTCGTTCTTCATCATACGCTAGGCCATCTCGAGCGTAATGTTGCTCACCGTCTAGTTCAATGCCAAGTTTTTTTGCGGGGCAATATAGATCAAGAATGTACGGACCTACACTGTACTGCCTTACGAATCTATAATTACTTAATTGTCTTCCGCGGATTTTTTGCCAAAGTGCATATTCTGTTGGAGTTTGATTCCTTCGAAGTTCCCTTCGTCGTTCCTTTAATGCTGGATTGTTAATATCACTCACGATTCATTCTTAATCTTCGTGCCCTCTCTTGTTTATAAGAGAGGGAGTAGGGTGAGTTTGTTTCACTAACTGCCCATGCACGGTGTCGTCTACCGCATAGCCTTTTGTCTTTAGTTCATCACGAATCTTGTCTGATGTAGTAAAATCCTTTTCTTTTCTGGCTTTTTCACGTTGATCAACCAATGTTTGAATATCTTCTGGAGGCGATTGCAGTGTGGCGGGGACAATGCCCAAGATATTTTGCACGAATTCAAAGAATGATTTGATTTCGTGGATATCGTCATCGCTAAGATTTTCCAAGTTTGCGTTGAGGCTGCGAATGAGTTCAAAAATCACGCCCAGTGCTTTCGGGGCATTTATATCGGCATCCATCGCTTCTATAAAGTTTGCTTGAGCGGTTTGAATCGCAGACGCCGCGTTTCCGTTGGCTTTGGGCTTAATCTGGCCAAGGCGAGCTAAAAACTCCGCTATACGCTGCGTCCCAGCCTCTGCTTGGATAATATTTTGCTCGTTAAAATCAAGCGGTGAGCGGTAGTGGCTGCTTAAGAAATAAAGTCGCAATGCTTCGGCAGGGTATTTTTCGAGCATGTCATGCGCCGTTGAAAAATTCCCCAGCGACTTTGCCATTTTTTCTTTGTTTACTTCCAAGAAGCCCGTGTGCATCCAAAACTTCACAAACGGCACTTTTTCGTAGGCAGATTCAGCCAAGGCAATTTCCGCTTCGTGGTGGGGGAACATGAGATCCATGCCGCCACCGTGGAGATCATACTGCGGGCCAAATATCGCATTGGTGATTGCCGTGTCTTCTATATGCCAGCCCGGGCGGCCTGCACCCCAGGGTGAGTGCCATGTCGGCTCGTACGTATAGTTTTGTGCCTTCCAGATAACGAAATCTTGTGGATTTGCTTTGTTGGTCTCTGCTTCTACGCGAGCGCCTTGTTCAAGTTTATCAAGTGCTTGGCCGGAAAGTTTTCCATACTCTTTAAACTTATGAATCGCAAAATATACATCTTGATTGCCAATGGTTTGTATTGCATCGGGCCCCGTGAGCTTTATAGCTGGTGCGGAATATGCGTAGCCTTTTTTAATGAGAAGTTGAATTTGGGCGATAATATCATCGATATGCTCCGAGGCTTTTTCATATTGTGTTACTGAATCAATCCCAAGATTTGTTGCGTCGATGACAAACTGCTCAAACCATTTTCGCGCAAACTCATTGGCAGGTATGCCTTGTTCTTGAGAACGTTTTATAATTTTATCCTCAATATCCGTTATATTTTGAACGTAGTTGACGTCGTAGCCGCGATGACGAAGGTATTTGGCTAACACATCAAAAAATACAAACGTGCGCGCATTGCCAATATGGAAATAGTCATAGACCGTCGGCCCACAAACGAACATATTCAACTTGCGGGCAGGCCCGAGGTCTTCTTCTTGTTTTGTGAGAGTATTATAAATCCGCACCATACCCAAGTTTAGCAGAACTTGCGTCATATGGGTAGAATTGGCACTCTTGACATGAGAGTGCCAATCGCCTAAAATGAACGTATGAACGATAGACAAGCACAACTTCTGGAATGGATCATCCGCAATTATGTGCAGAGCGCGGAACCAGTAAGCTCAAAACAGATTGAAGAATCTGGCTTTTACAATTTAAAATCCGCGAGCATCCGTGCGGAAATGAGCGAGCTTGAGCAGGCAGGGTATCTTGAGCAGCCGCACACGTCTGCAGGTCGCGTGCCCACGGACAAAGCGTATCGTTTCTTTGTGGATAAAGTAGTGAAAGGCAATCCTATCGAGATCGCGCCACGAGAAAAGCGTTTGATTGACGAAACGATTCAGGAGACCCCGGCAAATCCGCATCAGATCAACAAATCTATTGCACAGTTGCTTAGTGCCCTTTCAGATAACCTAGTAATTACCAATATTGTTGAAGAAGATGATTTCTTTAAAGTAGGTTTGAAAAATTTGTTTGAGTTTCCGGAGTTTCAGGAATTTGAGCGCATGTTTCGGCTAACCAGTTTTTTTGAAGAATTTGAGCGGGAGTTTCGCCGATTCAGAGATATTCAGGTTTTTATCGGCCATGAAAGTCCGTTCCGGGGTATCACCGAAGAGTCAGTGATTTGTGCGGAGTATAGATTGCCAAACGGTCTTACGGGTTCGATAACATTGGTCGGGCCGACCCGTATGAATTACCGAAGAAATATGGGATTAGTAAAATATACGGCAGATGAATTAAATGAAATTTATGGATGAAGACAATAAACAACCAGAGGAAGTAAACAAAGAAGAGGAGTATTTGAACAATTGGAAGCGAACGCAGGCAGATTTTGTAAATTATAAAAAAGATGAGGGAAAGCGGATGGAAGAATTTGCAAAGTATTCTACCGCGAGTGTTATTGAAGACGTACTGGATGTGATTGGGAACCTCGAACTTGCGAGCCAGCACATCCAGGATAAGGGATTGCAGATGGTGATGAGTCAGTTTGAAAGTTTATTGAAAAAATATGGTGTTGAACGCATTGCAGTTGCCGGGCAGACATTTGATCCGGCGGTGCATGAGGCAGTCGAACCTATCGTCGACGATAGCAAGATTACCGAAGCCCGCGCAGGATATACCATGCACGGCAGGGTGATTCGTCCAGCACGCGTTAAAAATGGTTAAACTTATTCGTCGAGATCCGTTTCGCGATTTGTTTGATGATGATTTCTTCGGCTTCGTTCCAGCGGTTCGCCGCAATATGGAACCTTCGATGAACGTCTATCAAACCGAGAAAGATTTAGTCGTTGAAATGTACGTGCCGAATATTGATCCAGCAAAAATCAATGTATCAGTGGAGGAAGGAGTATTAAAAATTGAAGGATCAACGGAAGAAGAGAAGGAAGAAAAAGGTAAAGAATATTATCGTAAAGAAATTCGCAGCGGCAGTTTTGCTCGAGCAATCTCACTTCCGGTCGAGGTGAAAGAAGATGCTATCGAAGCAAACGTGGAAAAAGGTATGCTCAAAATTGTCATGCCCAAGGCCGAAATAAAGCCGCCAAAAAAGGTAGAAATAAAAGTAAAATAATATGGCAAAAATATTAGGAATCGATTTAGGGACAACCAACTCCGCGATGGCCATCGTCGAAGGTGGCCAGCCGCGAGTATTGGAAAACAAAGAAGGTATGCGCACCACCCCAAGCATGGTTGCTATGGGTAAAGGCGGCGAGCGCTACGTTGGGGTGACCGCAAAGCGCCAAGCAGTAACGAACCCGACCAACACCATATTCTCCGCAAAGCGCCTCATTGGACGCCGCTGGGATGATGCAGAAGTGCAGCGAGATAAGAAGCTCTTACCATATGAAATTCGCAAAGGTCAGCATGACGACGTGGAAATCAAGATGGGGGATAAATGGTTGAAACCCGCTGAAATTTCGGCAATGGTTTTGCAAAAACTCAAAGCCGACGCAGAAGATAAGCTTGGTGAAAAAATCACCGATGCCGTTATCACCGTACCTGCGTACTTTGATGATGGCCAGCGCAAAGCTACCAAAGACGCTGGTGAAATCGCAGGCTTGAATGTAAAGCGTGTCATTAACGAGCCAACGGCTGCAGCACTCGCGTATGGATTTAACAAAAAGAAAGATGAGAAAATCGTCGTCTACGATTTCGGTGGGGGAACGTTTGATATTTCTGTTTTGGAAGTTTCTGAAGATACTATTGAAGTAAAAGCGACTGGTGGAGATACGCACTTGGGCGGTGATGACATTGATCAGCTCATTATCAATCACTTTGTTGAGGAATTTAAGAAAGATCAGGGCATGGATGTGACCAATGATCGTCTCGTTATCCAGCGCCTCAAGGATGCTGCAGAAAAAGCAAAGCATGAGCTTTCCAGCACCGCGCAGACGGAAGTAAACATTCCGTACCTCACAGCCGATGCGACAGGTCCAAAGCACTTCAACATCACGTTTACTCGTGCAAAACTTGAAGCTTTAACGCAGCCGTTGATCGACAGGTCTATTGAATTAACCAAGAAAGCACTTGATGATGCAAAATTAAAGACCGGCGATATTAATGAAGTCGTGCTTGTCGGTGGACAGACCCGCATGCCGGCAATTATTGAAGCGGTCAAAAAGCTTTTTGGCAAAGAACCGCACAAAGATATCAACCCCGATGAAGTCGTCGCTGTTGGTGCGGCCATTCAGGGAGGTATCATGCAGGGAGATGTCAAAGACGTCTTGCTCCTTGATGTGACACCATTGTCTCTTGGTATCGAGACTGCCGGCAATGTGATGACCAAGATGATTGAGAAAAACACCACGGTTCCGACTGCTAAGTCACAGGTGTTCTCAACCTACAGCGATAACCAGCCGCATGTAGAAATCCACGTGTTACAAGGTGAGCGCCCTATGTCAGCGGATAACAAGACGTTGGGTAAGTTTATTCTTGATGGTATTCCGCCAGCACCTCGCGGCGTACCACAGATTGAAGTTACTTTTGACATTGATGCCAATGGAATCCTCAATGTAAAAGCAAAAGACAAGACCACGGGCAAAGAACAGTCAATTCGCATTGAAGGCTCATCGGGTATCACTGATGAAGAAAAAAAGCGCATGGTGGCTGATGCTGAGGCTCACGCCGAGGAAGATGCCAAGAAGCGCGAGCTCATTGAAGCACGCAACATGGCGGAGTCTCTCATCTATACCGCTGAAAAAGCAATTAAAGATGGTGGTGACAAAATATCTGAGGATATCAAGAAAGATGTCAACGAAAAAATAGAAGCTGCTAAGAAAGCTGTAGGCGCTGAAAATGTAGACGATATAAAGAAAGCGACCCAAGAACTTTCTACGTCAGCTCAAAAAATCGGTGAAGCCATGCAGAAAGCACAGCAGCAGGAAGCAAAAACCGCGGAAGAGCCAAAAGTAGAAGAAAATCCACACGAAGAAAAAAAGTAGGGTATAATAGAGTGTGCCCAATATTAAAGTAATCTCAATCATTGTCGTAACTGCGCTTGTGTCTTATGTGTTTTGGTTTTTCTCAAAACCGTGGATTCAAAGCGCGTCGCAATTTGGCGATATCGGCTTATGGCTGCTTCCCTTTGCGCTGTTGATCCTTTTGGGCTCCTGTCTCGCGCTTTCCTTTATGCTGCTGCCGCAAAAACGTTTAAAGCTTGCGGTATCAGCATGTGTGGGAATAACGCACGTGTTGGTGTTTGGGTTTCATTATCTGCATTTGATCGCGGCGCTGTTGATGGTGTTGTTTCATGTCTTTGCGATTCGCAATATTCAGCTTGAAATGCTAGATCGCATTCGCATCCATATTGGGGTTATTGTGCATCGTGGAGTTTCATGGATTATTTTGCCAATATTTATTGCGCTATCATTTGCTTTTTTCTTAACGCCCGCATTGGCCAAAAAAGCTGAAACCGCATCGCCCGATACGCCCACCATTCGCCAGGCGTTAGGGAAAAGTCTTGATACGTTATTGGCAGATCAAAAATCCGATTCCGAAAAAAATTATCTCAAGCAGTACGCGATCGATAAGGCCTACGCAAACTTTGCGCAATATGTAGGGCCGTATCGTGCGTTCCTGCCGCCGGTATTTGCCTTTGGATTATTTTTACTTTTATGGGGTCTTGGATTTATCGTCTACCCGTTGATTATATGGGTTACTATGCTATTGTTTTGGCTCATGAAGCAAATGGATGTTGTCCGTGTTGAGGAAGTTGATGTAAAGGCAGAGCGCATACTGTTGTAATGGCAAAAAATTATTACGATACGTTAGGAGTTTCAAAATCGGCATCAGCGGAGGAAATTAAAAAAGCCTACCGCAAATTGGCGCACGAGCATCATCCAGATAAAACTGGCGGCAACGCAGATAAATTTAAAGAAATTAACGAGGCGTACCAGGTGCTTTCAGATGAGAAGAAGAAAGCGCAGTATGACCAGTTTGGGCAGACTTTTGATGGCTCTGGTCCTGGTGGATTCGGCGGCCAAGGAGGAGGTTTTGGCGGATTTGAAGGGTTTGATTTTAGTGGCTTTGGCGGAGGTCAGGGGATTAATGTAGAAGATATTTTTGATATGTTTGGCGGTGGCTTTGGCGGGGGGCGAGCTCAAGCCGAGCGGCGCGGCCAAGATATTGCGGTGGATCTGGAGCTTCCACTTACTGATGCGCTATTGGGCGGGATGAAGGCAATTGAAATTGACAAGCAAAAAGTCTGTGCGACGTGTAGCGGCAGCGGAGCAAAACCGGGCACGGATGTCATTACGTGTACGACATGTGGTGGGAAAGGCGAGATACATGAGCAAGTGCGCAGTCTTTTTGGAAACGTTACCCGTGCTCGCGTATGTAGCGAATGCCGCGGTATCGGCAAAGTCCCCAAAGAAAAATGCAAAGACTGCAAAGGCGAGGGGAGACAACGCGGCACGGATCGCATTGAGTTTGAAATCCCTATGGGTATCCATGAAGGAGCCGAGATGTCGGTACGTGGCAAAGGCCAGGCAGGTTTTCGCGGTGTACCATCGGGCGATTTGCATTTACGTTTCCATATTAAAATGCCGAGGAAGCTTTCAAAACGCGCGCGTGAACTTGTGGAAGAACTTTCGCGGGAGTTGTGATACTATTGAAAAGTGAAATATCTTGATAGTGCTGCGCATGCGGCACAAAATTTATTTGGAAAAGTCTCCGGCCAGCATGTGCAATTGGAGTGGATTTTGTTGGCGGTACTTGTTGTTGCGATACTTTTAATGATATTCGCGCTCGATAAGCCAAAGACAATATTGTGGCTTTTAGTTTTATATACGGTACTTTTTATACTCATCCAGCTTCATGGTACGCAAGACTGGATAAACAAAAACGCGCCAGACTATGCGCGTTATATGACCTGGATTGTTGGTGCAATTCCAGTAGTTGTTATCGGCGTTATTAAATTTAAACGCAAAAAATAGCTCTACTTACTCGCTCGTTCTACGTATTCTCCGGTTTCAGTATTTATTTTAATTACTTCTCCTTCGTTGATGAAGAGGGGGACGTTGATCGTCGCGCCGGTTTCAATCGTGACTTGTTTGCTGCCACCTTGGGCAGTGTTGCCGCGGATTGCGGGAGGAGCTTCGGTGACTTTAAAATCCATCTTTACCGGTAATTGCACGGTAATCGCTTTGCCGTTGTATTCGATAGCTGTGACAGGGGTATTGGGTTTTAAGAACTTAGCGCCGGTGCCAAGAATTTCCTCTTCAATTTTAAAGCGCTTTGAAGCATCTTTTGCATCACAAAACCAAAATTCTCCCCTATTTGCATAAAGAAACTTAACATCTCGCTTTTGTATATCTGCTTCCTCAAGCACATCAGAAATCATGAAGTTGTGCTCAATGATTTTGCCGTTTAAGACATTGCGCATGCGGGTTTGGAACACCGGCTTGCGCTGCTGCATGCGTAACGGTTGAGACGACAACACTACGTAGGGTTGCCCCTCATAAATAAAAAAGACTCCTGGATGAAGCTCATTATATGCGTATGACATGGCTATAGGATAGCAGAAAAATGGCTACCCGGCAAGATGAATTGCGATGTACAAAACCGCAATGCCAAGGAGGGTCATAAATGTCGTCGCTTTGTGGGGATGCGAGTGATGGCTTTCGGGAAGAAGTTCGCTGGCGCCGATATAGAGAAAAAATCCGCAAAAAACTGAAAGAATAATGCCAAGCGATGAAAGCGAAAGCTTAAAAAAGAATGTCGACAGTACGCCAAGCACTGGAGCGATGGCATCCAGCATGAGCCAGCGGAAAGCGCGTGTTCTGTCGCCGCCACTTTTAAGAATGAGATTGACGGTATTGATCCCGTCGGAAAAATCATGGACCAAAACCGCTACGGCAACGATAGCACCAACCTCTTTAGAAACTTGAAATGCCAAACCAATCGCCGCGCCGTCCAAGAAGCTATGAATAGATAGGCTTGCAGCGCCCAAAATGCCCCGGGAATGCGCGTGGTGCCCCTCGTGGTGCTCATGATCGGTATGGAGCACAATGAAGCGATCTAGGAGCATGTAGGCAGCAAAGCCGATGGCTACAATAGACGTGATGACGGAGATTTTATAAGTGCCGCTGCCAAGCTCAATAGCCTCGGGCAAAAGGTCAAAAAAAGCCACACCAATAACGGCCCCTGCAGAAAAACCCAAAATCAAATGCAACTTGTCTTTAAATTTAAGCGCAAAAAGGCCTCCAAGAAGTGTCGCTACCAGTGTTGCTAAGCTAATTAATATGACCATATCCGTTGATGAATGATTTTATGTCCATTGCCTTTTTCCCCTCGGGCTGTAATTGCAAAAGTTCGATCGTACCCTCTGGGGTTAATTTGCAATCAAGTATCTTAACACGTTTGCCCTTATGGGTAAACCAAACCCCCGGCCAACCTTCGTAGGCACGAAATTTGTTATAAATTACTTCCGGTGAGTCATTTTGTAAGTCCACTTTGCCATCTTCACGTGTTAGCATTTGTGTATATGTTGCTTGGGATTCATCTTGTGGTTTTAATTCAATCTTACCCGCGACATAATCGGGAATTATTTTAAGAAGTAACTTGGCACCAGCTTCTGCAAGTCTTTTCTGAAGTTGCGAGTGCATTTCATCATGATCAATGATCAATGATTGCTGATCGATGATGGGTCCCGCATCCATTTCCTCCACAAGCTTCATGATTGTCACCCCTGTCTCTGTGTCGCCGTTTGCGATCGCAGTACGAATAGGCGACGGACCGCGATATTTTGGTAAAAGTGAGGGATGGATATTTAACGCGCCATATTTAAATGACTCCAGTGTTTTTTTCGATAAAATCTTGCCGTAGGACGCCACAACGGCTAAGTCAGCTTTGTCAGAAAGTTCATATCCCGCATCAAGAAGTGCTTGTTTGGTGATATGCGAAAGGGGATCGTCTGGAGAGCCAAAAAAAGCGATATTCATGTTACTTTGCACGATCTTTAATTAATAGACCACAGAGATGATCATACTCATGCTGAAACACACGGGCTAGAAACCCGCGGGCTTTGATTTTTACTTTGTTGCCGTTTTCGTCGAGGGCCTTCAGGTGCACTTTCTTTGACCGCTTTATTTCATGCCAAAAGCCGGGGAGACTCAAGCATCCTTCTTCCATCGCATCCATTTCTTTTCCGTATTCCGTAATTTCAGGATTGATGTACGCATCGGGAACATTGTTTTCCTCGGCAAGTTTTTTGTCGATGACGAAAATAGCCATATCTTGCCCTGCTTGATTACCTGCTAACCCCACACCTTTTGCCTTAATCATCGCCTTGCGCATCTCCGCAATAAAGTCCCGTGTCTGGTCGGTAATTTCAGTAACTGCTTCAAGTTTTTTATGCAGGATTTCTGCGGGATCTTTTGTGATTTCCATATTTATACTACCGTTAAGGGATCGACATCGATCATCCAATCTCCTGGGACATATTGTAAAAGCTTATTGCGGAGTTGTAAATCAAAGCCATCGGCCGGGATTTTGAAAAGCAGGTTCCAATGAGAAAGCCCTTGTTCGCGGGCAACAAGTGACGCATACGGACCGAGCATTTGATACGTAGTAATTTTTAACTGACGCATGGCTTCGGCGAGCTTTTCTTTGAGAATTTTTGCTTCCTGAATTGCGCGTATGCTGCTACGATGACGATAGGTGAGACGCACGAGCTTGGCGAATGGGGGATAGGTGAAATCCTTCCGATAGCCAAGCTCACGGTCCCAAAAGCCCTTGATGTCGTTTTGTGAAATTGCAACTAGCGCGGGATCCTCGGGATTGTAGGTTTGTATTATCGTCTTGTCGGCAATCGTTGCAAGCGTATACGTTTGTCGGAAAAGCATTTCTTCGGCGCGATAATCGGGAATATGCGTGAGTACATCGGCGTTAATGATTCCCAAGTACGAAATCTTTGGCAATTTTTTGCGATATTTAAAAATACTTTGCGTCGTCAATAAAAATTGCCAATCTGCCGGGAATTTTTTTGTCTCCGAAGTAAATTGCTTGATCTTTGGCACTGCGATGTTTTGATTTTTGAGAAATTTCACCAGCTCGGTTTCTATTTTTTCAATTCCCACGCCCCAGGGTTTGAGATTATATCCTTTGCAATTGGGGCAAGTTTTGGGAAGCTCGCCTTTGTAGCCGCAGTGATGGCAGCGGAGCTGCGTTTCATCGTGCAAAATAAGCGAGACCGAACAGTTGGGACATTTAAGTGAATGACCGCAGGTTTTGCAAAGAATTAAATTAGCGTATCCACGGCGGGGGATATAGATGATGAGTTTTTCGTTTTCTTGTGCCGCGATCTGCAGTGCTTCTTTCAGTGCGCGAGAAAAAATAGAAAAGTTGGCGTCGCGGATTTCTTTGCGCATGTCTATTAGGCGAGTTTCAAGTTTCAAGTTTAATGTTTCAAGTTCTGATATCTCAGGAATAAAAGCATAAAGTGCCTCGGCGATTTTTGATTTGCCAGGGGCTATATATTTTTTCAAATCTTTTTCATCAGGATGATCGAGGACGGTTTTTAAACACATACCAAGCGGTGCTAGGTAATATTTTGAAAGTTCTTGTGCTTTTTGTAACTGAGTATTTGGCACGTGCTCTTCTAGAACTTTTTCTATATTTTTTAACGTAAAATCAGCCTGTTTTTTAAACATGAGCTTGCGTTCTTTGATGCTTGCCGAGCCGACGACTACGGCACGCGCTTTGCGGTGGTGATAGGCGATCTCTACCAACGTGCCGGGAGGTAGGGATCCAGTATGAAAATAGCTTACAATATCTGGCTGATTGCGAGGAAGATTGAGGAGGGGAATAACATCGAGAATTACCATTTGACCCTAGTGTCTCATAGGGGTATAACAAGAGCAAGGAGGTGCGCATATGCCTGACCGGCGCACAAGCGTTAAGCGGCTTCTTCGGGTCGCCGCCGAACGCTACAAGACCGACGACCCGAGGTTCGACGAAGTGGTCGACATCCTCCTCGACATGGTCGAGGGGAAGGTCCTCTCCGAAGAGCGAGGACATCGGCTCTTCGAGCTCTGCGGCAAGAAAGAGGCGGTCCGTGCGTGACCGCCGTCTCTCGTTCCGGGGTCCGCCGTCGCTCGCGGCGGACCCCTCTATCCTTCTTTGTATAACGTTACTTTGCTATAATTTGTCTATGGATTCTAAAGAAATTCGCGTACGCCTTGCACCATCCCCAACGGGGAATTTTCATATTGGTACCGCTCGATCGGCGCTCTACAATTATCTTTTTGCAAAAAAACACAAAGGCCTTTTTGTACTTCGTATTGAAGACACAGACAAAGAACGGTCCAAGAAAGAATTTGAAAAAAGTATCACCGATGGTCTTTTGTCATTGGGAATGCAGTGGGATGAATTTTATCGCCAAAGCGAGCGCACTGAAATTTATAAAAAATATCTTCAACAATTGCTAAAAGACGGCAAGGCGTTTTGGTGTAATCACAGTCATGAATATCTTGAGCAAGAAGGTAAAGACCAGCAAGCTAAAAAAGAAGCGCCCCGCCACATTTGTAATGAACAATTTGATTCCGGGGTAATCCGCTTACGTGCGTCGGATTCAAAAGAGCAGATTGCGTTTGATGACATTCTTCGCGGTCATGTGGAGTTTGAGGCGGCATTGCAGGGCGACTTTGTAATTGCCAAAAATCTAGAAACGCCCTTGTTTCATTTTGTAGTTGTGGTTGATGATTATGAAATGGGCATCACAAATATTATTCGCGGTGAAGAGCACCTTGCGAATACGCCCAAGCATATCCTTATACAGCAAGCCTTGGGTTTTACAACGCCAACGTATGCCCATTTGCCGTTGATTTTAGCACCTGATCGCACAAAGCTTTCCAAGCGTCATGGAGCGACGGCCTTTATGGAGTTTATTGACCAAGGATATCTCCCAGCCGCGTTATTGAACTATCTATTTTTGCTCGGCGCTTCTTCGCCCGATGGACGTGAAATTTTATCTCTTGAGGATATGATTGAAGTCTTTGAGCTTGAGAAAGTACACAAAGCCGGCGCTATATTTGATATAAAAAAGCTCGATTGGATTAATGGTGAGTACGTCAAAAAAATGACGGATGACGAATTACTTATGATGATTGGTCAAAAATACGAACCGTTACTGCCGATGGTACGGGAGCGTATGAAAACCAAGAAAGACCTTGAAGAATTTGAGTTTTTCTTTGCTGTTCCCGACGTCGATCCAAATATGTTACAATGGAAGAAAGCCACACTCGAAGAAAGCACGGCAATGCTGCAAAAGGTGCAAGATCTCATAGAAACCGAAGGAATAGAAAATCTGAAAGAAAAACTTGATGCGCTATCCCAAGACAGGGGATTGGTATACTGGCCACTGCGTGTCGCGTTGACCGGTCGTAAATTCTCTCCTGATCCGTTAGATATAGTAGGTGTGCTAGGTAAAGAAGAAGTTTTGCGAAGAATAACCAATGCAATTAAAAAAGTCTAAATTTATTTTTGCTGTCCTCATAAGTGTATTTATTACCAGTTACGCGGTGCCCGTGTTTGCGGAAACCGATGCTGCAAAGCAAGCAAAAGTTGATGAGCTTACCAAGAAGATTGAAGAACTAGAGGAACAAGCCGCGCAGTACCGAGCGGGAGTTTTACAAAAACAAGGCGAGGCAAATACGCTCAAGAAGCAGATCGATATTCTCAATGGCCAGCTTGGAGCGCTCCAAGCTGAGATCGGTGCTACGGAAAATAAAATTGTCTCTGCGCAGTATCAGCTAAGTGATTTAGAAACGAAGCTGAATGCTACACAGCGTGACATTGAGTTTAAAAAGGCGGCAATCGCACAAGCGATGAGTTTGCTCTATCAGCACGACCAGGTCAACACTATGTCGGCGCTTATTAATAGTGGCAGTATTTCGGAATTTGCGAGTCAATCAAAACAAATCCAAGATATCAATGAACAGCTCACGACATTGTTGGCGCAGTTGAAAGATCAAAAGAAATTATTTGAAGACAATAAAGCACAAGTAGAAAAAAAGAAAACTGACCTGGAAGATTTAAGCGAACAACAAAAGAGTCAAAAAGATTCCTTGAGTAGTACTAAGGGCACGAAAGATAAATTGCTCAAAGATACCAAGGGCCAGGAAAGCAAGTATCAGCAGCTGCTTACGCAGGCTGAAAAAGACCGAGCCAAGTTTTTTGCCGAGTTACAAGCTTTGGAAAACGCTGCGGTACAAAATGGTACGGTTATTACGCACGTGACGGCCAAAGCAGTGCCCGCAAAAGGAACCAAAATTTTCCAATATCCCTATACCAAGTACAAACTTACCCAGGGTTATGGGATGACGTCATATGCAAAGCAGGGAGCATATGGAGGCTCTATTCACAATGGTATTGATATTGTGTGCGGCTTCGGATGTGCCATACATCCCATTGGTTCTGGTACGGTGCTTGCCGCAGGTTTTAATAATGGATTTGGTAACTGGGTTGCGATCGAGCATGATGCTGGTGGGGGAATGGTGAGCATCTATGGTCATATGCAAAAACCGGCAAGCGTGCATATTGGCGCTGCGGTAACAACGGAGACGACGCTCGGCTTTGAGGGTTCGACGGGTAATTCTACCGGCTCACACTGTCATCTGAGTCTTTATAAAGATTTCTTTACGTATATTAATGCCAAGAATGGGCAGCTCTATTTTAACTACGCCGACGGGTCAGTAAATCCGCTTGACTATATTAAGTAAAAATAGTATAATGTTTATAATTGCGCCTGGGAGATAATCCATCTTGGATCGTCTCCGAAAGTGCGAGGAGGTCAACTCATGGAGTCGCGCATTCAGACGACGCGTGCCCTGACGCTGTTGGCCGTGCGGCAGTTCGAGATCACGCGCGAGCGCCCTGCTCGTCGCGGTCCCGTCCGGCCGAAGACCCTCGACCGTCTCGTGGCCACCGCTCAGGCCGCGAAGCAACGGCGGGGGACCACCGTACAATAAGAGGCGCGATAAGCGCCCGGCCACCGGCAAGATTCATCACCTCGGGTTTCACCGCAACAACGCAGTGCCCCGAGGTGTTTTCACATAAAAATTAGTATTAAGGTTTGTTTCGGCCCCCTGTGGATAACTTTTATAATTCATGTCGCACAATATAGGTAGAGGAGTGGGTTGCAGGAATCAGACAAAACCTTTGAGTACTCATGCTCGGCACGACGCTGGCGTGCCTGTGCGGCTTCAGCCTACGCTCTGGTCTTCGACCAACCATGCCCGCTACGGCTTCAGAACCCGTTTCAAAGCTTTTATCTGATTTTCGTTATACTCAAGGTTTAATTAATATAACATGTCGCATAACTATGATTGTGCGACATGGTATACTTATAAAAAGCCCTATTCCCTAGTCATTTAGGTATCGTGATATACTAGAGAGATGCAATTCATGGACCTCAATGGATTTAAGTCCCAGAATGGATATGAGATAGACGGCACGTGGTATCCCCGTGTGACAGCTATTGTGTCTATAAAGGCCAAACCGGCGCTTTATAAGTTTTATGCTGATCAGCCGAGTTTTGCTCATGCTGAAGCGATGAAGGATAAATCGGCTCAAGAGGGAACCCTCGTGCATGAGACTATAGAAGGGTTGATGGCGGGAAAGCAGGTGATGGTCTCCCCTGCAGTCCAACCGATTGTGACGGCCTTCTATGATTTTCGAAATCAAAATGTCATCAATCCCCTAGAGATCGAATCAAAAATTATGAGTAAGAAGCATGGCTACGCAGGGACGATCGATGTGTTGGCCGAGGTGAATGGTAAAGTCGGTGTACTAGATATAAAAACATCAGTAGCGATCTATCGCGACTATGGTATTCAAACGGCGGCGTATGTAGAAGCACTTCACGAAAAACCGACGATGCCCCGGCTTACCCGCTGGATATTGCGTTTGGACCAAAATAGAAAATGCCTCAATCGGTGCGGAGCAAATCTTCGCGAAAAAGGAGGAACGGAAAAAATCCGCAACGGCGGTACGCGTGCGGCACTCGCCTGCAAAGGTCACGTATGGGGCGACATGACGGGTGAAGTAGAATTAAAAGAGCTTGGCGACCTTGAGCATGATACGCAAGCCTTTCTCGCCGCTAAAAAGCTCTGGGAATGGGAAAACCATGAATGGATCCAAAAAATAAAGAAGACGAGTCGCTACGTTACTTCTGACAATTCCCCGCAAGTGAGTACCCTGCCGCTATAGCTGCAGCTTCGGTATCAAAATAGATTTTGTTTTTCTCGGAAATCCGCTTGGCCCCAGAGCACCACATGAAGTGGTATAAATGACTGCTACTTGCCTTACTGGCAACAACCCGAAGGTCCTGTGGTTGCTGTGGTTTTGGACTTCCCGAAGCGCTCGTGACCGCACCTGCTACATTGGCTACTTGGGCGCCTGGTGGGATGATTTGAAGGGCAGATTTGGGGCCTTCAAGGACTGACATACGGCCAATATTAAAACTAATCAGGACCACGGCGACGAAGCTTACCCCCAAGAGGAGTTCGGACCTATATTTCTTGCCAAATTCAGCTATCTTTGCTATCATATAGGTATTATAAAACAACTATGGCACATACAAAAGCAGCTGGGAGTACAAAATTAGGACGAGACTCAGAAAGCAAACGCCTTGGCGTGAAGCTGTATGCTGGTCAAATCGCCATTCCAGGCAATATCATCATTCGCCAACGTGGTTCAAAATTCACTGCCGGCGAAGGTGTACGCATCGGTAAAGACGATACGCTCTATGCGGTAAAGCAAGGTAAAGTGAAGTTTGCAAGCCGTCGGAAGAAGAACTATGACGGCAATACTCGAACGATCAAAGTAGTCTCGATCGTCTGATAGAGCTTTATGACAACCGGGTGATCCCCAGTTGTTTTTATAGCGTGCTGGAGCTCAACCATATCTGGTGAGATTTTCAGTTCATGTGCAATACGCTTGCTATCAATAGAGCCATAAAGGTGTCCCTCCGGATTTGCGCTTTCTTTAAATTCTATAACCTGATCTTTGAGTTTCGCGGCGAGTTCTTCCGCGCTGGCCTTTGATTTGTGGTCTAGCGCTACCTGTATCTTTTTAAGTTCTTCAGCTTTTTTGGCTGAAGCTGCGGTGGCGGCTTGCGCAAGCTTGCGTGGAATCAAAAAATTGCGCGCGTACCCGTCTGAAACGTCTTTAATGTCCCCTGCTTTTCCAACCCCTTTTACGTTTTGTAAGAAAATCAATTTCATAGTACCCGGAGTATACTAGAGGCCTTTAATAACTTCAAGTGCCTTATCAAGCTGTGGATCCTTATTGGCCTGGGTGTCCGCATCAGTGCGTTCGACAGCAATATTTGGCTCAATACCGTGTTTATTAATGAATGTGCCGTTTGGCGTGAGCCACTGTGCGAAGGTGATCTTTACTGATGCACCTTTATCAAGATCAAAGATTTGCTGAACCAGACCCTTCCCAAACGAGGTTTCCCCTATGAGTGATACATTGCGGTTATCATGAAGTGCGCCGGCAAGAATTTCTGAAGCGGAAGCCGATCCTTTGTTGATAAGAATTACCAACGGATAGTTTTTAAGAAGGGCATTTTTGGATGTGGAATATGTTTTTTGTGTGCCATCCGCGTTTTTCTCAATCGTGACGGTTTTATTTGCATCCAAGAAATACCCTGCAATATTAACAGCCGAGTCGAGCAATCCCCCAGGATTATTTCGTAGATCGAGGATTATTTTCTTTGCTCCCGAGGCACTTATTTCCACTGCTGCTTTTTTAAATTCTTGGTCGACGTTTTCGTTAAATGCGTATATTTGGAGATATGCAACGTTGCCTTCGAGCATTTTCCATTCAGCCGCAGGAATTATTATTTGTTCACGGGTAAGCGTAAAATCTTTTGGTTCGCTCCAGGTGTCGCGATAGATAGAAAGCGTTACCTGGGTCCCCTTTTCTCCACGAATTAAACTCACCGCTTCGTCGATGCTCATGCCTAGTGTCGTCTGCTCGCCTATTTTTACAATTTTGTCTCCAGCCAAAATCCCTGCTCGGGATGCGGGAGTATTTTTAATGGGAGCAATGACCGTAAGCGTTTTATCGCGAAGGCCTAGTTCCATGCCAACGCCACCAAAAGCACCCTGAATTTGCTCAAGAAATGCTTTGCTTTCTTTCGGTGGGAAAAATACTGTGTAAGGATCTTCTAGGCTATTTACCATTCCCTGAATCGCGCCATACACGAGCTTGTCGGTATCAATCGCTCCCTTGTCTACATAATTTTCGTGAATGAGTTCCCAAACTCGCCAAAATTGCGAAAGATCAACGTCGTCGGGCTTGGTTGATTTGGGACGAAATGCTTCGATTCCTTTGCCATCATAGACGCGACCGGCAAGAAACCCAACGATTAACGCGAGAATAATATATACAACGACAAAAATTTTCGTTTTATGAGACGGCGCGGGTACTGTAGTGAGGGGTTGGGATTCGTCCAAGGTTTCGATATTTAAGGAAAAATTTAATTGCGCTTGCGATATGCCATCGAGTCTTTTGATTTATTGCTATATCAAGAATTCCCCAGCGTGATGATGCACGTTCATAGTAGTGATAAAAGACCGCCTGCGGATAGTATACCACTTTGTATCCCGCGTGCCAAAACCGGCGGCACCAATCCACATCTTCAAAGTAGAGAAAAAATCGCTCATCCATAAGGCCCACCTCTTCCATGGCTTTTGTCCGCACCAAGAGCGCGGCACCCAATAACCAATCCGGAGCTTGGATGCTATTGGGATCGGTATCGAGCATCAAAAAATCATTGATAATATGTCGAAAACGGCGCAGCTTTCCAAGCGGTGTGCGGCGCGCAAGAATCGTCATGGGTTTATAAAATCTTCGATACGAGTTTTGATGTGAACCGTTAAAATACAATAACTTTGGACCAAGGATGCCGATGTCAGGATGCGTATCTATATATGCAAGCATCTGTTGGACGGCACCGGGAGTAATAAGCGTGTCGGGATTTATAATCAGTCGATAGGTTCCCGTAGTCTGCGCAAGGCCCGCGTTTACGCCGCGCGCAAAGCCAATATTGTTATTGGAATTATCAATAACTTTGATTTCATATTCAATCCCGGCGAGGTTTTCGTGGAGGCGCTGGAGGCAAAGTTTGAGAAGCTCGGGGGTTTTGTAGTGGACGACGATAACGCTTAAAAGCATCTACAAACTATACTACAAAAACAGTCCTTTGTCAAAGAAGTCCCGGAGAACTTTGAGGTTATCCCCTTTTGGTTTTAAGATATAGGACCCTTTCGCATCATGCGTTTCGTAGAGGTAATTATCGGTGGAAAGCACATAGGTTTTTAAATTTGACGACGTTACGTTTTTTGAAAGTTCTATCATATCCTTCATCTCCCACAATTGTACATTGGTCTTTACATTGCCCTTTAAACTAGAAAGCAGATTGCTGATCTTTACCGGGTTCGCCATAAAACCGAGCTCTGTTGCTTTCTTTTTGATTGCAAAAATAACTTGTTGCTGGCGGCGAGCTCGATCAAAATCGCTTGAGGAATATCGCGAGCGCACATAATAGAGCGCCTGTTGGCCATCGAGGTGATTATTGCCTGCGGGTAATGAGAACTCATATCCCCACTGACTCTTCTCACTAAATGGCTTGTCCAGATATACATCGATGCCACCGAGGGCCTCTACGACGCCTCCAAACGCATTAAAATCAAACAGCACGGAGCGATCAACGTGCACGCCGGTGATACGCGAGATCATTTGACTGGTAAATGTTAATCCTTCGTTATGCTCATATCCATGTACATAGACTTCGTTGAGCTTGCCCATGACATGTATCCCCTTTCCGTCACTAAGCTGCCCGGTCATATCGACATAAAAATCTCGCGGAATGGAGACAAGCGATGATTTGCCGGTCGTCTTATCAATGCTCAACAACATGACGGTATCGGTGAGCAGTCCCCCGTCCTTGAGATCGTCTTCTCCGCGAATACCCAAAATCAAAACATCAAAGCGATTTGGTTCTTCCGCGGGAATGGGATTGGGATCATTTTCGATGGGCTCTGGATTTGCCGTGGTGCATTTTTTAAAATAACAGATAAATGACTTATTGCCGGTGGTTGCTCCTTGAGGTTCCACAACAATAGTGCGATATGCGAGCGCAAAATGTGCGCCGACGTATGCAACCGACACGATGATCAATAATAAAATAATCCAAAAAATCCATTTAAAAAAATGGCGCTTGCGCGGTTCGCGAACTTCCTCGATATCGTCGTTAGATGGTTGATTTGAGATAACCTTGTACATATGAGCGTCGCTTCAGCATTCGTGGGAGCAGACGAAAGAAACGTGGAATGATAGCCAAAACTTTTGGCTCAAACAATAGCATATACCCAAGTACTGCAACTTCCCTGACAAGCCAGAACGGCAAGTCCTTCAAAAGATCTAGTATAGCATCGTTTTTGATGATGGAAAAGCGAACATTGATCCAATCCAGTTGGCGTTTGAGTAGCGGGATCTCGCTGCGTTTCATTGCGGTAGAGCGATCATGATATGCGATGACGTGGGGCGCATACCATTGTTTCCAACCTAGGTTTTTCATGCGCCAGGTAAGGTCTAAGTCATCACCATATCCAAACGGACCAATGCGAAAATCGGGATCAATGAGCCAAGGCATTTTGCAGTCTTCGAGTGCTCGCTTGCGAAATACCGGTACCGCGCCTTCAACCGCAAAGATTTCGCCCTCCGGATAACTATTATTTGTCTGTTTTCCTCGATTTATAATTCTGCGTGTCCTTGAAATTTCAAATCCCGTGGTATCGATACGGCCATCACTTTGTAAAACTTTTGCCTGCAATGCGCCAATCTTCTCATCCCGTTCCATTACTTCCACCGCATTTTTTACAAAATCTGTATCAAGTACCACGTCGGTCATCGCGACGATATATTTTCCGTTGCTTCGTTCAAGTAACTTTTCTTGTCCTGCCCAAAAGCCGATATTGTTTTCTTGGCCGTCAAAAATATTCACCTCAATATTTTGGTAGCTTTGGGCTTCAATAGAATCAAGTTGGGGCTTGAAGAAGCTTTTATCTTTATGAAAGACGAGGTTGATTGATACTAGTGGCAAGGACATACGCGATGACGGTAGCCGTGATGAGGAATGCGCGCTCATCAAACAATGCCACGTCGGTTAACACATAAATAAAAATCCACGGCAAAAAAATCAAATATGGACCTTCGAGTTTTTTGAACACAAGCCACAAAAACCAAAGAAATGCTGCCAGCGCAAATATACCCATTTCGGCAGCGATATGCAGATAAAGATTATGCGCCGACGAACCCGCTCTTGAAAGCTCTTGCCGTTCATTTAGCACCACGGGGAAGTTCCCAATACCAACGCCTAAGAATGGATGGTGCTCAATTGAAAGAACTGATGCCTTCCAAATTGCAATGCGGGCCTTGTTTGAAGTCTCATCAAAATCAAAAACGGATTTTACTCGATGACCAAATCCCCCGTGCGCCAGCAAAAATTGCGGAGAGTTAAAAATCGGCCACGCGATCACGAAAAGTGCGAAAAATAATAAGAGTGATCCTGCAATTTTTCGCACCTCAGGGCGACGCCATGCCAGATAAACAGACCACACAGCTATAGGCAAACTTGCGGCCCAAATTCCCCGCGTACCACTCAAAATTACTGCGAGATACACAAAACCAATCGCAACCCATTTCCACTTGGTTTTCCAAATGAATATTGCCGGCAAACCGAGGAGCAAAAATATAGGGAATGTATGGGAATCGGTAAACAGCGAGAAGAGACGAAGTGATAGTTGATCGCCAAAATACGCAAACCACGTATTACCCACATGCGTAGCAATATGACACCACTGGCTCCCAAACTGCCGACACTGCACGCCATCACCCCAGAAATACACAAACTGATAGATGTCGATAAAGTACGTGAGAACTAATTGCACAAAACCGATCGCCGTGGCGATTAAAACTGGAGCCGCAAGATTTTTTAAAATACGCTCTTGGAAATTAGTGTGAAAAATGACAATGGGAACAAGTAGTAAATTTGCGAAGTATATTATACGCAATATCGCAAGATGCTTGTCAGGTGCCACGAAAACCGAAAGACATGCAATCACGCCCAAAATGATTAGAGCGATAGCGTGTTTGGGAAGGGTTATTTTTGGTCTTTGCCATAGCCATTTTGCAAAAATGATAAGCGCTAGAATGCGCCAGGTATTAAAATTATCAAAACTCGCCGTGAACGGTAGCGCAATAAAAAGCGGAATAGATCTCACAAAAAGAATGAGCGCATCCTCAAGTGGAGCTAAAAGCGTATATAGAACCAAAATCCCTGCCAATATAAACGCGCACCACCGCGGCAAAACGCCGAAAATAATGAGGAAAAAGAGAACAACCTCGACAATAAAGACTTGATTGAGCGGTGAAATGCGCTTTAAAAACATAGTATAATCCTAGCATTTATATGCAAAGGCCGCGAGTGTGCTCGGGTCGTGATTCCTCACGGTCAATGCACATCTCGCGGCGAGGGACTATTTCTTCCTTTTTTTCTCGTAGATCTTCTTGAACTTCTTCAGCCTCCTGAGCTCGTTCTCCAGGGTCTTCAGCTCAACCAGAGCTTCCTCCATCTGCTCCGAGATGCGGTTGAACGCCTTCATGTCCAGCTTCTCGTTCTCCAGGAGTCGGCCGGTGGCGTCGTAGAGAACGCCGTACCGGGAGTTGGCTTGTAGAACTTCGGCCTCGACCCGCTGAAGAATGCGGTCGAGGAGATCGGGGTGAAATTCCTGTGCGCGGTTGAAGAAAGCCTGGTACTTCCCATTTCCGAGCATGATGTCTCCTTATCCCGAGCGGGAATATAATAAAATAAACTTCAATTTATGTCAAATCGATTTGCAGAGTTCTAAAAATCTATCAGTATAGTCTTTCCAAGTGAATTTTACTTTTGGGGTTGGTTTTGGCAGGGCGAGACCGCGGCGGATGCCGTCGGCGATACCGTCTACCGTTGGTTGGCAATAGATTGCATCATCGCCCAGAAGTTCGTGTGCAACTTCGGTATCAGCCACCACAGGACGGATACCATGCGAGAGTGCCTCAAGGGGTGGTAAGCCAAAAGCTTCTGTATCAGAGACATATATAAATAGCCGTGCATTTTGATAGAGGTTCAGAAGCTTTTCTTCAGTGACACGGTCATAGTGCTCGATATCGCCAAAATCTAGTTTCTCGGGATATTTATCGATACCTACAGCAATGAGTTTTACGCCCAATTTTTTGCAGGCCAAGATTGTCTCTTTGAGATGTCTCCGTGGAAAAGCCTGGCCTATATAAAGAACATATTCGTTCATATTCCAAGATAGTTAACGAAGATTCTCTTCGGATCTATTTTAAATAATCTACTTACCTCTCGCGCCGAAGTTTTTGAATATACGTTGATAACCGTTGCTTTTCGTGCCGCATGCGTCATAAAAATTCTATAGGCAATTTTATATCTCCATGGAAGCCATTTGGAATGCATTGCTTCGTAGCCATCTTCAGTAAGGCTGACGATGGTTTTACAAAAAATCCCAAAAGGCAGCATATAGTTTGGAAAAAAGACGATATCGGGACAATCAAACAAAATGCGCAATGGCAAAATTATATAATAATATAAACTAAAGCTCGGAATGTTGCGTTTGTAATAATAAATAAAACGGAACTCTTTTTTGAGTTCTGGCCTGCGCTCTATTTCCTTCAGGAGTTCTTTTACATTGCGAGCGATCCCCCAAGAGTCTTTTTCGCTACTTTCGCATTCAATACCTATTTTGATCATAAAACTAGCTAAATATAGCTCACTTTTTCCGAATTGTCGTATTGACTAAATATAAAGTCTATGCTATAATCTTTTTATGTTGGCATAACTCCACCGACAAGGAGGAAAAGCGATGTGGGGAATCGAGTTCGAAGAAGGAGCCGGCATCCTCGCTGGCGCTGTGGTCTTCCGGACCCAGTTGACTGGGGGTCGGAAGAGTGATTTCGTCCCCAACCTCTACCAGCTCTGCTACGGTCCGCATGGATCTCACCTGCAGGTGTTCGCCGGGTGGGAGGAGCCCAAAGGCCTGCCACGGCGTCGTGTCTGGGAAACAATTTCAGGCGATGGCAAAGAGGCACTTGAAAAGGTGCTTGAGCCCATCGGCCATGGATGGACTTCTGGGCAGTTCTGGACGGCGGCCTTCTTTTTCGAGGAGGGTCGTCAGCAGGGCATCAACAGAGGTCGTCAGCTTCAGCGCGAGGAGTCGGCTCTCCTTTCATAACAAGTTCACCGACGGCGGGCTGCGGCGTATGACCTACGACCGCAGCCCCCGCCAACACAATCGGCCTACGGCTGTTTTATTTTGGCCGAATACCGAATTGCCCTTTGTCGTAATCTTCAATTCCCTGCAATATCGCTTTTGAAATTTCTATATCCTTACCAAGCAAGATCTTTATGCGCTGCTTCAGTTTAGTCCAAAACTTCCAAAACGGCAATTTTTTGAGCAATAATCCATTGCGCGAGTGATAGTAGAGTAAATTCGCAGCACCCAGTGATGATGTGGTCGCAGAAATGGCGTGGTCAAATTTTAACGGTACACACGAAATAGAAAATCCCGCTTTGCGTGCCCGCTGGCAAAATTCCACGTCTTCGTAGTACAGAAAAAAACGTTCATCAAGTAAGCCTATTTTTTCAAAGACGTGTTTTTTAATTATCATCACTGCTCCAGAAACATAGGGAATTCCAAGCACTATCCCCTCCTCTGCACCTACAATATCCGCCTCGCCTTTTGGCAACTCATGCAGAACAACATCATTGTTGAGTAATAATATTTTCTCTGCGCCGTGTTCCAACGCATATTTGATGCCAATGTTATTGCCGCCGCTGTACCCCAAATTCTCTTTTGAAGTGAGAAGCTTAAAGTTTTTGAGTTTTCTTGAAGAAATCCAAAACTCCACGTTTTTTAGGTGTTCTACTTCAGAGGCATTATCAACGACGATGACATCCGCATCAAAAACGCGCAGTGACTCGAGGCACGCTAGCGTGCGGTCGGAGTGATTATATTGGAGAACGATGATTGAAAGTTTTGCCATTGGAATTTCTCTACACTCTGTTTTATTTTTTCGCTATCAAATGACATTTCGCGAAGTCTTCGCACTGCATCAGCAAGCGCTTGTGGAATAGCATAATCAAAAAATACGCCGTTCATTCCTTCCTGTACATATTCTAACGCACCACCGCGCCGAAATGCTACTACGGGCTTGCCATGGAGCATTGCCTCAATAGGTGCGATACCGAAATCTTCTTCTTGCGGCATAATGAAGGCTTCGCATTGATCATATATCATGGAACATTGATCATCAGAAACCGAACCAAGAAATGTAATATTTGGGCCGGCGATAGATTCTAAATGCTTGCGCTCTGGTCCGTCACCGATGATCATCAACGGCCAGCCGAGATTAGTAAAAGCCTTTACGGCAATGTCGATATTTTTGTGTTTATACAGTCGAGAAATGATAAGAAAATATTTGTCATATGGTACTTGCGATTTGAGGTTTTGAGCGACAGCGACTGGCGGATACACAACCAGGCTCTGTCGTCGATAATATTTTTCTATCCTTTCTCGCACATGTTCTGAAATCGCTACATATTCATCAACGCGCGTGGCGGCATGGCGATCCCACATGCGAAAAAAATGCTGAAAAATTTTGTGGTGATAGTCATGGGCAAGATCCCACACTTGCCGCGCCGGACTATTGCAGTAGTATATATGCCTCGTTTTGGGTTTTACGACGACGCCTTTTGAAAAAACGCTTCCGGTGGAAAGTACCACATCATACGCGCTAAGATCGAATGATTCTATCGCTACGGGGAATAACGGAAGGAGCCATTTTTTCCAAGTAAATTTTTGTATAAAACTGGGGATAATTTTTGCTTTTGGAAAAAAGTCGCGCGTGAATGTTTCATTATGGTAGATGCAATAAATCGGCGCGTTCGGATACATTTCATGGAGCTGCTTCAAAACGCGTATATCTCCGGCGATTCCAGTGATCCAATCATGGACAATCGCAAGCTTCATGACGTTATCGTTTTGCAACGACATTCTTTTTATAGCTATCGAGGTTATCAAGTACCGCGCCTGCGCCTCGAGCAACGCACAGCAGTGGTTCATCAGCAACACGAGCAGGAACGCCAGTCACATGGGTGATGAGTGTATCGATGTTTTTTAGGAGTGCTCCCCCACCGGAAATAATAATTCCTTTTTCAATAATATCAGAGCACAGTTCGGGCGGCGTGTCTTGCAAAACCTTCTTTACGGTCTGCACTATTTCGCGAAGTTGTTCTTGGATAGCATCCGTAATTTCGTTACTCGTCATTTCCACTGTTTTTGGGTAGCCGGTCGAAAGATCGCGTCCGCGCACATTGATTTTTTCTTGTGTCGTCTGCTTTACCGCAGAGCCGATAGCAATTTTAATGAGTTCAGCAGAGCGTTCACCGATTGCTAAGCCGTGCTTTTTCTTAACATACTCTACGATCGCCGCGTCGATCTTGTTGCCTCCTACACGGCTTGAGGCGGCCGATACAATACCGCCAAGGCTTACGACCGCCACATCGGTAGTTCCCCCGCCAATATTGAGAATTAAGCTTCCTACGGGGCTGTTAATGGGGATTTTGGCGCCGATCGCAGCAAGGACTGGCTCCTTCACCAAGATAGCTGTTTTGGCACCCGCATTGATCGTGGCTTCGATGACTGCGCGTCGCTCGGTAGAGGTGATGCCTGCTGGTACGGACACGAGAACTTCAGGTTTCATAAAACTTAAGCGCCCCGATGCTTTGCGAATGAAATAGCGCAACATTGCTTCCGTAATGCGATAATCCGCGATAACTCCATCACGAAGAGGACGCGAGACAATGATGCTATCCGGCGCTCGTCCAATCATATCTTTTGCCTCATTCCCAACCGCAATAATTTTATTATCTAAAATAGAAATCGCTACCACGGAAGGCTCGTTAATGACGAGGCCTTTATGCGGCACGAATACCAACGTGTTAGTTGTTCCAAGGTCAATACCTATTTTTTTCATATTACTTTTCGCGGCGTATATCGGCGCCTAGTGCGGACAGTCGGTTTTCGAGGTTTTCATATCCACGATCGATGGTTTCAATGTCGCGGATAATACTTTGCCCTTTTGCTATCAAACCGGCAATAACGTAGGCCATGCCTGCACGAATATCTGGGCCTTTTACCTCTTTACCTTCCAATACTGTTGGTCCTTCAACACTTAAGCGATTCGTATCAAGGATCATGACACGTGCACCCATCCGTTTCAAGTCTTCGGACCAGTACATGCGACCTTCAAAAATAGTTTCCTGCACGGTGCTTTTTCCCTTCGCTTGTGTCATAGCGATCACCATAGGCTGTTGGAGATCAGTAATAAAACCTGGATATTCATGGGTTTTGATGTGTACCGCACGCAATGATTCCCAAGGTTTCACTTGGATAGTGTCGCCGGTCACCGTCAGTGGCACACCCATGCGTTCTAGCGTATCTAAAAGCGCATCTTGGTGCCGAGGCTCGGTATTCGTTACCACGATATTGCTTTGCGCCGCTACGCCCATGAGCAAAAGTGATCCTGTTTCAACTCGGTCAGGTATATTGGTAAATTCCATTTCACGATCCGGATATTGCGCGATGCCGTCGATACGAATCGTGCTTGTTCCCGCGCCAGTGATTCGTGCGCCAGCGGCATTTAAAAACTCCGCAAGCATAACGATTTCCGGTTCGCACGCCGCATTGAGTAACTCCGTGGTGCCTTGCGCGATCGTAGCAAGCGTCATGAGGCTCATCGTTGCGGTGGTACTAATAACCGGAAACATAAAGCGAATTGCCTGTGGTTTATTAAGCTCTACGCTGTAGGTGCTATCCGTTACGGTGCAAGTTGCACCCATTTTTTTAAAACCGCTGACAAACAGATCTATCGGTCGCTCGCCTATAACATCGCCCCCAGGATGGACAAATGTTGCTTTTCCCGTAGCGCCCAACAAAGGAGCAACGAGCACAATTGACGCACGCAATTTCTTAGAAATTACCTGATCAAGTTCAGAACGGATAAATTGACCGGCATAGATTTTTAGGGTATGATTTTTATATTCAACCTCTACTCCGAGATTCTCAATAAGCTCGATCATGCAGGCGATATCAGAAATATCGGGAATATTATGGAGGGTAGTCGGTTGGCGAGTTAGTAGCGCAGCTGCAATCAGCGGAAATGCTCCATTTTTTGCGCCACCGGCAGAAATTTCTCCTTCAAGTTTTTTACCTCCGTTAATTATAAATCGCATACCCTAGTCTACCACTTTCGCATGTCCAGGCAAACTCGCATTTTGTTGTTCTATCTCGCTATCCTTGTGTTTTTAGTGGCAAGCTTTGCTACCGTGGTTTTTGCTTTAGGATATCGATTTGATACCGACACGTGGAAGTTTGTTCGTACCGGCTCCCTTCGCGTTATTGCAAATACCAGCGCATCGTATTATCTCAATGATAAACTCGCTGATAAGACCTCTTTTTTTGATGAATCATTTTCTCGGAACCGTATTTTACCAAAGCAATATGCGATACGAGCTGAAAAAGAAAATTACCAAACGTGGAGAAAAACAGCCATCGTTACGGCAGGGTTATTCACGGATTTTCCAAAGGTAGTACTTATACCACAAATGTTTGAAGCTGAAACCGTGGCCAGTGACTCATTTGAGGATGTGGTTGCGGCGCTGGCCTCTCCTTCTGCGGAGTATCTTCACAAGGTAAAAGATCGATCCGTGCGTTTTACCAGTCATGATATTTGGGTTACCTGGACGACCAATACCAGCTATCAGCCATTTCATACCAATGGCGAGGAAGAATTAATTGGTCATTTTCCTAAAGCCATCAGTGATGTGCAGTGGTACCGAGATCACGATCATGTACTCGTACATAGTGGAGAAATGCTCTATTTTATGGAAATTGATACGCGCGGCGGAGCGAACATCTTTACGATAGAAAATATCCCCGGACCGTTTTACTACGATCGCGGGGATAATGCCGTATTCTTTTGGGATGAAGCTCTTTTGAAACGAATCGAGCTTTAATCCTTTTTGGTATCTTCTGCTTCGATTCTTTTGACAATTCTGTCTACTTTTTGATCATTATATTCATAAAATGAAACTGGATAAATATCATTGGTGTGTTTATCTACCGCTTGAACATAGATTCTATCAAATACTGAAGTAGGAAAATGTTTAATATTGCCAGTCATCAAAAGCATACTCGTTTTATATTTTTTAAGAAACCCACCAAGAGAACAATCCACAAGATCTGGTAAATTTCTATCACTCAACCCCAAAGCCGAATATAAATGACTTATAAAAATAGTATCCTGCATATCGCCTTCATCTTTCCATATAATTTGCTCAAGTTTTAACTTTTTTAGATAGTTTTCGCGATCGGTTTTAAAGCTTTTCCTAAAAGCACCACGAATGAATTCAAATCTTGTTAATGAAGAATATAAAAGTGTGCATTTTTGTTCAGCTAGAAAATCAAATATATGCGCAAACTCCTCTAAAAACTCAAAAGATTGAATAAGGATATTGGTGTCGAGTAAAATGTAATTTTTAACTTTCAGTATTTCCTGAAATTTCTGGAAATTCTTGTTCATTGATCTTCTGAATTCGCTCGCGTATCTGATCGTCTTTTCGCTGCTCGTTTCTCATATGTTGAGCAACCTTTAAAAAATCTTCAACATCAAAAACCCAAGAATTATGAGGAGGGAGATCGGATTGTGCGGTCTTAGTATCACTCATATCTTTATTATTATTCATTGTATTAAATAAGACGAAATTAGTAAAAAAAGTTATCAACCTTAAATAACGTGAAGCTCCGAGCGCGAGGAGCGTGGAATGCGCTCAAAACTCACGCCGGAGCCGTTACAGGTGCTTACTTCGGGAAGGTCTTCCTCACGAAAGCCCCTACTGCGGTTGTTGACTTCTCGGGTTCGCAGCGGGGACAGGCTTCGCCTTCGTAGAGGAATTCGTTGCACCGACGACAGACTTCCACTCGTACACCGCCGGTATCTCCTGCGGCAACGATGTTCGCCATCGTCATGCGGAGCATGGTCTCGACGACCACTTTTCCCTCGAGTTGAGGGTCGTCTTCTTTGACCCCTTTCTCGATCTTCTCGACTTCCTTCTTCATGCGGACCTCCAATCTCGTAAAAAGCAAAATACCACATAAGTGGTATTTTGTCGATGATATTAATGTTGAGCTTTAGCGCTTGCTCCAACTTGGTGCCTTACGAGCCTTCTTGAGTCCGTACTTGCGGCGCTCTTTTACGCGTGCATCACGAGTGAGGAAACCAGCTTTTCGAAGCTTTTTTGAGAAGTTCACATCAAACAATACCAGCGCACGGCTTAATCCAAACTTGATTGCATCTGCCTGGCCGCTTTGCCCTCCGCCATTGACGGTTACCGTTGCTTTAAAACGATTGAGAGACTTGAGCTTCTTCATGGGAGCTTCAATGACCGCCTGCAATTTCACGCTGTTGAAATATTCAAAGTACGGCTTTTGGTTGATCAAAATGATCGCTTTGTCTTCGGAAGCTTGTTTGTCAGTTGATTTCTTGGTAAAGACACGAACGCGAGCGGTCGCCTCTTTGCGACGGCCAACGGCTTCGTAGTACTTTTCAGGACCTTTGCCCTCTTCCTCGGGAATATCTACGATTTCTGGAAGATCCTGGTCTTCAACTGGTTGTGGTGTTACGTCGTCCATTATTTTTTAATAATTAAATTCTTCATGATCCTATCACGCAAACGATTTCTGGCAAGCATACGATGCACGGCCATCCACAGTGCGCGCTCGGGCCGAGCTTCCATAACCGTACGCAACGTGCGAGCCTTCATACCTCCTGGGTATCCAGAATAGTGGTAATACACTTTTTGCTCAAGTTTCTTTCCGGTAATCTTCATCTTTGAAACATTGGTAACTGTTACCTTTTCCGTAGGCATTTCGTTGGGTTTGTACGCAGGATTGGTCTTTCCGCGAAGTACTACCGCAAGCTTGCTTGCGAGTCGGCCCATTGATTGGTTTGTAGCATCAATCGTTGTCATGGTTATTTGATAAATTCAATAATTGCCATCGGGGATCCATCGCTTACGCGCGCCGGCAAAGCACGAATGCGGGTATATCCACCGTTTCGATCAACATATCGTGGACCGATTTCTTTCAAAAGACGCTGTACGGATACCTTTGGTAATGTGGTGCTAAGATCTCGCGTCGTAGCAACGCCGGTCTTTTTGCTCTTTGTTACCAGTTTTTCGATATATGGACGTAGCTCTTTTGCTTTGGCTTGGGTTGTTTTGATCTTATCATTGGTGATTAATGCAACCGCCAAGCTAACCATGAGCGCTTTGCGCTGTTTAGTTTCTCGCCCAAATTTTCGTTTTGATGAACCGTGTCTCATGATTATTCAGATTTTTTCTTTTTCTTTTTTGGCTTTTCCTCGTCACTACCCTCTTCATCGCCCATGTCAGCTTGACCTTCATCCATCATAGCTGGTTGACCACCGGCGATAATGCTAAAGTGGTCCACAATGATTTGAGAGGCTTGTTTAAGGGTTTCTTCAGGAGTGATGCTGCCATCTGTTTCAATATCCAGCAAAATCTTGTTGTAATCAGTACGCTGACCTACGCGGATGTTTTCTACGGTGTAGTGCACATTGCGGATCGGAGTAAAAATACCATCGATTGCAATTTCACCAACGCTCAATTTTTCCTTTTGGCGCTGTTCAACAGGAACGTAGCCGACACCTTTTTCTACTTTTATTTCCATTTCAAGCTCGATTTTCTTATCAGTAATCGTTGCGATGTGCTGATCTGGATTGACGACTTCAACATCTGCCGTCTTGCTGATATCTTTTGCGGTAACATTGTTTCCTTTTGCGGTGAGTGTCAAAGTAACTGCTTCATTTTGGAACACCTTGAAGCGAACTTTCTTTAAGTTAACGATCATTTCAATGATATCTTCACGAACGCCAGGAATAGTTGAAAACTCATGGTCAACGCCTTTGATTTTAACGGCGGTAATAGCCGCACCCTCAATAGAGGAAATCAATACACGTCGCAACACATTACCAATGGTGGTACCGTATCCCGGGTAAAGCGGACCGATTTCAAAATAGGCCTTATTGCCTTCTTTTGATAGTACCTTCGGTTCTAATGGTAGCTGGATCATATATGCTAGCGAGAATTGCCGCTTAGCAGGGGCTAAAACCCTGCCAATTCAGCGATTACCGCGAATAAAATTCAATTAATGATTGTAAATCTCCACCGTCAATACCGCTATCCGCTGCGTTTGGTACGCCTTGGACCGTCACAATAAAATTATCGGTATCAACTTGAAGCCATGCGGGTGTCCCCTGCTTTTTAATCCATTGGGGAGCTAACGAAGAAAAATATTTTGATTTTTTGCTTTCTTCACGCACTTTGATAACGTCGCCAATCTTTACTTCAAATGACGCAATTGAAACGCGTTTGCCGTTTACAAAGATGTGACCGTGATTTACCACTTGACGAGCTTGATCACGTGATTGTGAAATGCCAGAGCGATAAATGACGTTGTCGAGGCGATGCTCAAGACGGCGGACAAGGTATTCACCGGTTTCAAGCTTGGAGTCCATTGCTTCTTGCACCCAGTTCTTAAACTGACGCTCGTACATGCGATACATGTTTTTGACTTTTTGTTTTGATTTGAGCTGCTGTCCGTATTCAGAACCGCGACGAGCAAATGCTTTGCCGTGTACGCCTGGTGGGTACATACGTTTTACCGTTGCAGATTTGCTTGAAAGAGAACGCTCTCCTTTGAGGAAGAGTTTTGTTCCCAGACGGCGTTCTATTTTTTCTTTTGGTCCTGTATATCGTCCCATGGTAATAAATTAGACTCGGCGTGGCTTTGGTGGGCGCACTCCATTATGTGGTTGCGGAGTGTCATCAATGATAGCACTGATGTTGATACCAGCACCGGCAATGCCACGGATCGCTGCTTCGCGACCTGGCCCGATACCTCGAATTACTACTTTTGCTTCTTGAAAACCAAATTTCTTTGCACGCTCCGTTGCTTCCTTTGCAACAATCGTCGCAGCGTATGGAGTTGATTTGCGAGCACCTTTAAAGCCCATGCTACCAGCAGAAGCCCATGCAAATACGCCACCTTTTGCGTCACTTACCGAAACAATAGTGTTGTTGTAGGAAGATGCGACGTTAATAGTACCTTTCAGTACTTGGCGCTTTGCCTTGGAACCCGCATTCTCCTTCTTTGCTTCGGGTGTTCCTCCTTCAGTTGTCGTTATGCGCTTTTTACCCATGATTATGTTTTAAGACCGGTTGGCTTGCGTCCAGAACCCATGGTAACGCGCTTATTACCGCGCAGAGTTCGTGAATTGGTCTTTGTGCGGCCGTGAATTGGTAAACGACGTGCATGTCGCGTACCCCGCCAGGCACCAATTTCTTTCAAACGCTTAATATTACTAGAAATTTCTCTTCGTAAATCACCTTCTACTTTGTAGGTGCGATCAATTAATCCTTGAATTTTGTTAACTTCCTCTGATGTTAAATCTTTTGCTTTTTTCTTTAAATCAATATTGGCAGATTTTAAAATAAGGCGAGAAGTGTGCAACCCAAGACCATAAATGTACGGCAAAGCGTATTCGATGGCTTTATTGTCTGGAATGTTGATACCTGAAATACGTGGCATATTATCCTTGGCGCTGTTTATGCTTTGGCGTGGAACAAATGCAATACAGTTTGCCTTTGCGGCGCACGATTTTGCACTTATTGCACATCTTTTTTATCTTTCCAGCACATTGGGATCCTAAGCTTAGAATTCCACGTGGACAAGTTGTCG
>JADMIO010928559.1_pt1 | contig 87109 bp, 75 predicted proteins | sample 8958161 | NCBI WGS metagenome assembly JADMIO01 (sample SAMN16585339, study PRJNA669376) | soil metagenome | isolation source: Crop rotation soil | place: USA: Cullars Rotation, Alabama | collected 2011 | reverse complement strand
CTCCGGAGTGTTTGGATGTATAGGAGTGGAAGGTCAAGGCGCAAAACAGAACTCTCCTGGTCGACGATGTATTGAAGGCGGGAAGAAGCCGTCTACAACTCATCAACCAGGAGGCATCAATGAACGACCATCATTATATCGGTCTGGACGTTCACAAGAAGTGGATCTTTTATTGCGTCGAGAACGAGAATGGAAAGGTTCTCGACGAAGGACGATTCCCCGCAGAGAAGGCGGAGATCGTTCGATGGTGCGAGACCAAGAAGGGGCCATGGGACGGGCTGATGGAAGCGACGATGTTCAGCGCATGGATCTACGATGTGATGAAGCCGTTCGCAGCCGACCTGAAAGTGGGGCATCCGTATGTGATGAAACGGACGCTGGCGGCGAAAAACAAAAGCGACCGAAAAGACGCCAAGCGGTTCGCCGACCTATGCCGTTGCAAAGTCATCCGGACCAGCTATGTGATGGAGCCATCGCTACGCGCCCTGCGCCGGCAGATGCGCCTGCGCGCGATGTTGAAAAGGCAGGTCCATCAATTCAAGAACCGCATGGCGGCGGTGTTGATGGAGACCGGCATCGCCTACGATGCGCGAAAACTGCACGGCAAGAGGTATTACAGCCAGTTGATCCGACGAGCCGATGTCGAAGGCGAGGTCGCCGAGATTGTGCAGTTCTGCCGGGAGAGGATCCAGCAATTGCAGGCGCAGCAGAACAAAATCTTTCGAAAGCTGGAGAAACATCAGCTTCTCCAGAAGCGAGTGGAGCTGCTGCGAACGATTCCGGGAGTGGGACGGATCACGGCATTGACTTGGGCTTTGGAAGTTGGCGATCCGACCCGCTTCCCCAGCAGTTCGGATGCGATCAGCTATTGCGGGCTGGTGCGTGCGGAGAATCAAACAGCGGGCAAAGAGAAAGGTGGGCCGCTGTCGAAGACCAGAAACCACCATCTGCAGCATGTCCTGATCGAAGTGGGACACCTGGCTCCGCGTTTCAACCACCAGTTAGCGGCGATTCAGGCGAAGGAAGCGATGACGCGGAAACCCAATGTGGTGGCCATTGCAGTGGCGCGCAAGATCGTGGAGTATCTGATGGCTGTGGACCGGAGCGGCAAGCCATTCCAGATGCGCCCGCCAGTTGTGACGGAGGCCAGCAGCGATGCCGGCGCCCAGTCGCCAGCGGCGACCTCTTCCAAGATCTGACCAGGGATTTCGACCGTGCGTCAGTCGGCTAGTTTTGCAGCAGCTACATCGACAATGCAGTTTCTCTGTTTTCAGCGACTGGGTTGCCAGTCCAACCTTAGTTGGGACTGCGGGCGACTCTCTGGTTTCCGAACCACCGTCCCGCCACTCGGAGTGTTTGTTGGCTGGCAACCTTACCCTAACTCGAACATCCTGGCCGCTTTGCCCCTGCAAACCGTTTCAGGCTTATGTATGTCTGGCCATGCTGACCCATTGGCCCATTCCAAGCAGCTCTTGCTGCTACCAGTTCGCTGATCGGCACTTGCTACCACTGTCTTCAAACCGGTCTTTGGCCTCGCTCCGCCGAGGCCGGGGGAGTTCCCTGTTCCTTATTGACAAATTCCTATCATGTATGTCCCCCTTATATACCTCTGGAAACAGGCGGAATTTCCTTAGGACCCGGCAGGAGGGGGGTGAGTGGTTACTGTTTGGCTTTGCGGGCTGCGAGGTCGAAATGGTCTCCGGCGTTGAGGAAGTAGTAGGGCTTGCCGTGCTGATAAATGGCGACCTTGCTTTCGCCGATCACTTCGAAATGGTTGTGTGTGACAACGATCGCGGTGCTTTCGTCGATGCCGATCCCCAGCAACTTGGGGAACTTCTCGATCACCGGCACTAGATCCTTTTCGCGATTGCGTTTGAGCAGGTGCTGGTCGATCGCGGAATCCTTCAATAACCCCATTCCTTCTTCGTAGCCTGGAGCCATCATGAGGGTGTTCCCTTCCCTTGCCCCCCGGACCAGGTAGGATCCGATGATCGTGGCGCCGGCCGAAGTTCCGCCTACAACGCCGCCGCGCTTCAGAACATTTTCGATCTCTCGCTGCGTCTTCGTGTGCAGGTAAGAGTCGACGAGCCTCCACTGACGACCACCTCCAAACCAGACGCCGCGGGCTTTGCGAAGCGGTTCGACGAACTCGGAAGAATCGGCCACGGCGCGATCCTTCGTATGCAGAAGCGTTACGTTCTTAAAACCCGCTTTGGTGAGAGGATTCTTGGCGAGATAGGCTGCGTCGTAATTCTCGGACCCTTCCGCGGTGGGGATCAACACTATTGGCGCGTCGAGGCCTCCTGATAATGCGGCGAAGCGGTCGAGAATGTCCTTACCAAGCGAACCGCCGCCGACAATGAGGAGAGTCCCTTTGGACGGTCCGATGTCGACGGCGGAAAATGTGGATATTGCGAGTAGTGTGAGGGCGGCAAGCACCTTTTTATTGTGCTTTATTGCGCCTCACCGCCGCCAACGGTTGCAGGCTGGGCGCCAGCTGCCGCGGGACCCGGCACCGTGTATGTGAACCAGCCAATCATCATCTCTTCCCAGGTCTGATCGCCCCACTTCACTTCTTTGGTCGGATCCGGATTGTACTTGTTGTTCGCGGAGTTATCGAAGTGCGCGACACAATCGATGCGGTCTCCCTTGGCGAGTTTGAGCGGCTTCTTCAGATCGTAGCCGAGCTGCCAATTGAAGTCGTAGCGAGGAACGTTGAGGATGACTTCCTGACGGCCGTCGGCATAAACGACGGTGTATTTGAAGTCCTTTCCGCGGACGTGCATGTGCGGCATAAAGCCTGCGATTTCGACGTCGCTCTTGGCGGTCCATGAAGACTTTACTTCGTGATTATCGGCATGCGGAGGAATCTTGAAGGCGAAGTTGATGGCGTTGGCGGTGATCGCCTGGCGTACCGGCGCTTCCTTGGCATAACGAAGGCCGAACTTCGTGCGGTCCTTGTAGGAGTCCTTGCCATCCGGGGTGTAATGCATCTGGAAACGGAAGGTCGAACCCGCCTTAACGAGTTTCGCCATGCCCGGTTCAAGGATCAGGGGTTGTTCGCCTGGCGCGAAGCCGGTGAGCAGATTCTGCCCCGCGCCACCACCGGCGTTGGCCTTGCCGGGCTCCTGCACAAAGATGATCACATGGTGAACCACGCTGCGCTTCGAGGGCCGGATCTCGGCGGCTTGGATCCAACGGTCTTCTGTGAAGCCAGAAGGAACAGTGAAGTACTTGTAGGGAACGACGCCTTCTTTCGGAACCTCGAACTCTTCCGCCATTTCGAAGACTTGATCGGGCTTGCCGATGTTCCATCCTTCAGCAAATTGGGGCAGTTTTGGAGTCTTGCTGGCGTCCCCTTCAGGCGCGCCGGTGTCAGCCCAAGCGGCAATAGTGTCGATCTCCGCCTGGCTCAAGCGACGGTCGTTGCGGAAGTGGTCATGCGAGGCGTCGGCGAGCCAGACCGGCATGCGGCGGGAAAGTACGGCAGTCTTGATCGCTTTGGCCCAGGGCCGTGTTTCTCTGTAATTGGTCAATGCCATCGGGGCCGCTTCGCCCGCGCGATGGCATTCGACGCATCGGTTGAAGATGATGGGAGCGACGTCTTTCGCGTAGGTAGGCTTGGACGGACTGCTGGTATTTGCAGCCAGCATCAAGGTCGCGGATGCAGTGACAGACAGGATCAATCGCATGGTGGTGTAAATCTTCCCTACTAGAGGGTACACCGGCGGACTACGGTTGTCCTGAGTTGTATAGAAACGGTCAACGGTTTACGGCATCGAGAAGTCTGCGAGAACGGTTGGCGATGTCCGGATCAAAGCCACCCACCCGAATCAAGTCCTGGAGGAAGGCCTCGTTGTAGTCTTCCCAAAAGTAGATGAAGTCCCAGGCGGGGTCGCCGAACTGCATGTCTCCGAAGTCAATGATGCCGGTGATGCGCTTCGCCTGAGGATCCCACAGAATATGGTCCGGGCTGAGATCCCCATGCAGGAGAACGGGCTGTCCCGGGTACTTGTGATCGGCTGTTTCGAGAATTGACGCAGCGGCGGCAGGCCTTGCGGAATGGAGGGCCTGCAAGAAGTCTGCGATTTGGATGAGGCAGGCGTGCTGGTCGACGGACTCCAGTGCGCGATAGTCGTCGAGGGTGAACGGCGTCCCGTTCACGATGGGATGCATTGAGAATTCCGCGATTGCTGCGTAGACCGGCTGGGGTACGGTGAGAGGAAGCAGAGGCGCCAATGAGGGGAGAAGGAGCGATTCTTTCAATAGGTTGTTGAGCGCACGCTCGTGCTTGGGCACGCGGCAGATTTGATCTCGATTCAACAAATAGGCAGTGGAATCATCTCCCTCGCCGACGGGAAGCAAAGATTCAATGTCGAACCCCGCTTCCCGAATCCGGTGATGCGCCAGGATCCAGTCGGCAGCGCCGACAATCGTGGAAGCAACCGCATCGGCGCGAGTATCCTTCGGGTCACGCACTTCGCCACTCAGGACCAGAATCGAGCGACATCCCGCATTGTGGCCCGCGCCGATATCTCCTTCGCGGTCTCCGACTATGTAAGACCGTGTGAGATCGAGGTCCAGGTCACGCGCGGCTTCATGCAGCATGTCCGGCGAGGGCTTGCGGCGCGAGGGTTCCGTGCCCGGAATGTCCGGCGAATAATAGGTAGCGTCGATGAGCTCAGCTCCGCCTAGTTGGTGGAACAGTTCGGCTTGCACGCGCTCGAAATCTTCAACAGAGTAGTAGCCGCGGCCAATTCCGCTTTGATTCGTGACAATGACGATGCGGAATCCGCGAGCACGCAGACGCTGGATGGCGTCGCCGGCACCAGGAATGAGGCACACGCCCGCGGGATCACCGCAGAAGCCGACCTCTTCCATGATCGTGCCGTCACGATCCAGAAAAACTGCGGGCTCGCTCATCCCTTGGCGTTCTTCTTCTGCTGACGCAACAACTGCTGATATTGGTCCCAGGGTAGAACGCCGCAACGTTTGGCCCAACCGTCCCACAAGGTGGCCATGGTTTGCACGCGATCGGGCTGTTTCGAGGCCAAGTTGTTGGTTTCGGTGCGATCCGCGGCGAGGTCGTAGAGTTCCCACTCGCCGGGGCGCTGAGAGACCAGCTTCCAGTCCCCTTGCCGGATCGCGCGATTGCCTTCATGTTCCCAGGCTATAAACTCGTGTCCCGGACGTTTGCGGCCTTCAAAGATCGGCAGCATGCTTTTACCTGCAAGCGGGATCTTTGCCGATGCGGGATAGCTGGCCCCGCCCGCGTCCATGCAGGTTGCCATGACATCGATCAGGTGGGCGGGCTGGCGGGTGTCGATGGTTCCGCCCTTGCGAATGCGTGCAGGCCAGTGGGCGATGAACGGCGAGGAAATGCCCCCTTCGTGGACCCAATGTTTATAGAGGCGAAACGGCGTGTTACTCGCGTTGGCCCAACCCGTGTGATAGCTCGTGAAGGAATCGACGGGACCCGCCGGATTCTTATTCTCGTTGGCGATATTTTCTTCCGCACAACCGCCGTTATCAGCGAGGAACATGATGAGCGTGTTGTCCAACTGCTTCGTCGCCTCCAGATGTTTCAGCAGGCGGCCGATGTTCTGGTCCATGCGGTCGATCTGCGCAGCGTACACGGCCATGCGCAGATCCATATCGTCCTGGTTCGCTTCCAATTCCCAAGCAGGAACCTTGGGGTCACGATCAGTGACCTTCCATTTCGCGTCGACGATCCCCATACGGACCTGGCGTTCGTGACGCTCGCGCCGCAGTGCATCCCAACCTTTCTTATACTTGCCCCGATATTTGGCGATGTCTTCCGGGAACGCGTGCAACGGCCAGTGTGGCGAGGTGTAGGCGAGGTAGAGGAAGTAAGGGTCCTGCTTGAAGCCGCTGATGAAATCGATGGCGTGATCGGTGAACGCATCCGTCATATAGAACTTCTCGCCTGACGGAGTGAAGGGCTTGTCGTCGAGGGCCATCTGCCGGCCCTCCTGCAACTTAAAGTAATTCGAAGCTCCACTGATCAGCCCGAAGTAGCGCTCGAAGCCGCGATCGGTCGGCCAGTGGGGCCGGTTTTCTCCCACATGCCATTTGCCCGACATCGCGGTGCGATAGCCGGCTGCCTTCATGACCTCGGCGATGGTGACACAGCTATCGTTGAGGAATCCTCGATAGGAAGGATGGCTGGTCTCCTGAACCATGTGCCCGATTCCGGCCTGATGATTGTAGACGCCGGTGAGCAGCGCAGCGCGAGTGGGACAGCAGCGGGCGGTGTTGTAGAACTGCGTGAGCCGGGTTCCGTTGCGGGCCAGCCGGTCGAGGTTAGGAGTCGCGATTTCGGAGCCATAGCAGCCGATGTCGCTGAAGCCCATGTCATCGGCCATCATCAGGATGATGTTGGGGCGTTGCTGCTTTGGGTTCTGCGCTGCCGTGGGGAAAGAGGCTGCGAGGGTGGCGGAAGCGCCCGCCAGTAAAGATCGTCGAGATAGCATCAGAGGGGTTCGAATCCTCTGATGCTATCGCGATTTGGCGAATTATGGGATGGAATAGCGGGCGACCGCGTTGCCCACTCGAATCTCAACAACAGAAGACTGAGCAAGCGAACCGAACCGCAGGTCGAGAGAGTACACACCGGGTAGATCGGAATCGATGCTGCGAACCTCGGCGACGGTGGCGGAGCCGGAGATGATGGTCACTTCGGGCTTCAGATCGAGAAGGGGCACACCGGAAATGTCCGTCACGCGGAACAGAATAGCCTCGGAATCAAACGCGTTTGCTCGCGGACTATCGTCGACAAACAACGCTGTGATGTTCTTCGGCTCGGATTTCACTGCATGCCAATAAGGAACGCGGAGGGTGTTGCCAGAGGAGACACTGCGCAGAACAACGAAGCCCTGATAGGTTCCCGGCGCGAGATTCTCGGCATTCCATGTCAGGTCAAGACTCGTTTTGGATCCCTTGCTGACAGCGATGGACTCACTACTTACGGACGGAGCGGAATCACCGGCCTGTGGTTCAACGGTCACGGTGTAGGTATCGTCTGAAGAGTCCAGGCTTGAGATTTGAATTGTACTGTTTACCGACAGGGTTCCATTGCCGGCGCCCAAGCCAAGAATCGCGGGAGATGCCGTGATCGCGGATGTAGTCGCGGCATCCGCGTCCACCAAACCAACTCCAGAAATTTGGGCCTGCATTTTAGGGAGGGGCGACGCGGTATCGATGATCAGAGACCGGTACTGTTCCAGGGTGAGACCCGGGCGAGCGGCCTTTACCAGAGCCGCGATGCCGGCAACCAACGGCGTGGAGAAGCTGGTGCCATCCACGATCGTGTACCCGGTCGAACTATACATGTCGCCACGAGTGTCGAAGGCTTGGGTGGCAGTATAGAAGTCTGTGCCCACGCCGACTATTTCGGGCTTCACGCCGAGGTCAACTGAGGGTCCTGCGGAAGAGAAGCTCGCCATGCGAAGAGGGTCAACACTCACCGGGTGGACGGTGAAATCGAGCGTGGCGTCCAGGCTCTGACCGTTGGCGATTGCCTGCTTCACGACGATGCCGTCGGCATAGCTCAACATCTGCGCGGGAAGAGTAGCGGATGCAACATCCATTGGGATCGGCTCGGGCCTGGCCTCGTCGGTGTACACCAAGGCTCCGATCGCTCCGGCATTCGCGGCTACCGTCAGTTTCTGTTCAAAAAAACATTCGCCGCGAAGAATGAGAACGATCTTGCCGGAAAGGCTTCCCGAGGGAAGCGACGCACAGGTCAGTCCGCTCCCATCGAGCGTCGCGGCATCCACAAGCTGCCCGTTTACGGGAGAAGTCCCCGGACGAGAGCTGTTGACGGAGATGAGGGCGGGAAGTCCTGACACGTTCGTGGATGGAGAGAAGATGCGGTCGTTGTGTGTGGCTCCCACAGTGATGGCGGAAGGCGACGTACCGGGAGAGGAGAGGCTGGTGAAGTCAGGGCCCTCGTTGCCCGCGGCGGCTATAGGGATGACACCCAGTGAAGCAGCGCGCTCCACGGCCGAGACGTCGGGATCATCCGCGAGCCGGGTAGTGAAGTTGCTACCAAAGCTCATGCTCAGAATATCCATACCGTCGGCCACGGCGTCTTCAATCGCCTGCAAGATGGCGTCGTCGGTGGCGCTGTCGTTGAAGTTCGGCGTTCCGAAGATTTTGTAGCTGCCAATATAGGCTTTCGGCGCGACTCCTGTGATGCTTCCTTCCGGACCGGTGTTGGTTGCTCCGGCGGCGATCATCGCGAGGGCGGTACCGTGCCCTACGCGATCCCGGGCGGAGAGATCGGGATCACGGGAGGAGAGGAGGGACACATAGCTCCTGGCGACAATCACCTTACTATTCGTGAAGGCTTGGTCTGCGGCGCGGCTGAATTTAGGAAATCCTGGGGGGATGAGCATGGACGAATCCTGCATGCCCGGGTGGTTGTTGTCGACGCCGCTATCGATAATGGCGATTTTTACCCCGGCCCCGGCTTGGTCCTGACCTATCCGAGCCCAAACCCGATCGACATGGTGAACTGCTACTGCACGGTCCAGATTGCGTTTGAATAAGCGGACCGGTATCACGCGGCGAACGCCTTCCATGGAAGCCATTGCCGCAGCACCCGCTTTGTCGGTTTTGACGAACAGGGCGTTTCCGACGAGATCAATGCTTCCAACGACTTCGCCGCCGGCGCTCGCGACTTTCGATCGAACGGCTTGCTGGCGGGTACGGACGGCATCGCGTTGGCGTAAAGCTGCGTCTCGGCGGGCGGTTCGCGAGAGGGAGGTAGAGGCTCTGGCTACTGCGGAAGTGGAAGGGGCGGCATCGATTGCCGGCGGATCGCTTAATTCGACGATGTAGCGTCCTGGAACGTACTGGGCGTAAAGGGAGGAAGAAAGGAGGGTAACTAGTGCAAAAACCAACCGATGCATATTCTGAAGATGCGGCCCGCTCGTTTTTCGCTACGGCGGTTACGTTAAGAATTGCAAAATCTGGATTTTGCATAGTCTGTCCCTTTGTTTGAGATGCCAGTTCCGTCCTAAAGTCTTCTACTTAGTATGTCGATCTAGGTGCTAAGGCCCTACATGGATACTTGCAAGCAGCCAACGCAACTGCGGACTCTTTTCGAAGCGGGCGCGATTAAAAAGGGCGAATTCGTAAGAACCGTTTACCAGTCCCATCGAGTTTTGTTCGACTATCCTGAGTACCTTACGGGAACGGATGTGGAGAGTTTGGAGATTCGCAAAGAGGGAATCGTAGCGACTTTTGGCAGCCCATCTCTTCGAATGTGGTGCCCGCCCGGCGAGGCAAGACACACTGCACTCAGTTGTTTGGATTTCAGAAGGTATGAAGCCGAGGAGATCCGGATGATGATGCGCGTTGGCGAAGACTGCCGCACGATCATCGATATTGGCGCAAACGCAGGATTCTACTCGATCAGTTTGGGGAAGACGTGGCCAGATGCACAGATTTATGCGTTCGAACCGATCCCTTCAACTCATCGCGAACTTCGCCGGAATCTCATATTGAACGACGTCACAAATGTCGAGTCCTTCAATCTGGGCTTGGCGGATGCACCCGGCGAACTGACGTTCTATTTCGACCCCACCATCTCCGGGGCCACTTCGAGCGCTCCGCTTGGAGATGGTTTCGAGACAAGTAAGGTTGGCTGTACAGTCACGACTCTGGATGCTTTCGTCGATGAACGGCAGATTTCGCCGGACCTGATCAAATGTGATGTCGAAGGAGGAGAGCTGAAGACCTTTCTTGGAGCTAGGACCGTTCTGTCCAGACACACGCCGATCGTATTCACCGAAATGCTTCGGAAATGGGCCGCGCGGTTCGGATACCACCCGAACGAACTCATCGAATACTTCGCCGGCCTCGGGTACGAATGCTACTTCATTGCCGGAGAGGTTCTGCAGAGGTTGCACACCATGGGCGAAGAAACCGCGCAGACGAACTTCTTCTTTCTACACTCAGAACGCCACTTACCGCGTTTCATGGCAAAAGGCCTTGTGAAGTGACTCAGAATCGCATCGTGGTTGAGGATCTGGAATACATCAACTCCCAGGACTTGCCCTGGGCCGACCTGAATGGAAAGCGGATCCTGATTACCGGGGCGAACGGGTTCCTGCCAGCATACATGGTGGAAACGCTACTGTACCGAAATCAAGCGATGGGGTCCTCGATCAACGTGGTGGCCCTGGTTCGCAATCTCGAGAGGGCAAAAGGCCGGTTTTCTCACCTGTTCCCTCGCCGGGACCTTTCCTTTGTTGTCCAGGATGTTTGTGACGAATACCAAGGTCCGCGCGACATTGACTTCATCGTTCATGCAGCTAGTCAGGCAAGCCCCAAATATCTTGGAACCGATCCTGTTGGGACGTTCGAATCCAACGTTTTCGGGCTGAGGCGAATGCTGTCTTTGGCGCGCGACTGCCGAGCAAAGAGCATGTTGTTCTTCAGCAGCGGTGAGGTTTACGGCACGGTAAATCCTAATGAAATCCCAACCAGGGAAGACCGATATGGCAGCTTGGACCCGTTAAACGTTCGGTGCAGCTATGGTGAGGCCAAGCGAGCAGGAGAGTCGCTTTGTATCTGCTGGGAAAAGCAGTATGGTGTTCCGGTGAAAATTGTGAGACCGTTTCACACCTACGGCCCAGGCATGGCTTTGGATGACGGGCGAATCTTCGCCGATTTCGTGGCGGATGTCATAGCGCGGCGGAACCTAACGCTGAAAAGCGATGGCAGCGCGACGCGCGCATTCTGCTATCTGGCCGATGCAACGGCTGCTTTCTTGAAAATCCTACTACAAGGCGAGAATGGCCAAGCTTATAACGTTGGGAGTCAGGCGGAATGTTCGATGCGCGAACTCGCGGAACTGTTGTGCCGAACATTCTCGGAGCGTAATTTATCGCTGCAATTCTCTCAGCGTGAGCCTGGTCCATACCTGGTCAGCACGATCTCCAGAAGCGCCCCGCACATCGGCCGCATGCGAGCACTCGGGTGGGAACCGCGGACCAGCCTCGCAGATGGCTTTCTGCGTACAGTTCAATTCTTCGAATCGGAAATGACGACAACATGCAAATGAAATTAAGCGACTACGTAGCGGAAGTTCTAGCCGAGCACCATTCCAAACATGTGTTCGCCATTTCGGGGGCTGGAAACGCGCATTTGCTGGATTCGATCGCGCATCATCCTGATCTGGAGTATGTTTGTCCACATCACGAGCAGGCTGGATTGATGGCTGCGATCTCGTACGGACGGCTAACGGGCCGCATGGGCGTCATGCTGACCACCGCTGGTCCCGGCGCCGCAAATGCGATTACGGGTGTCATGAACGCATGGGCGGACTCGATTGCATGTCTGGTCCTGTCCGGCCAGGAGAAATCAGTCCACGCGACACCGGCCAACCCACTACGAATGTATGGGGTGCAGGGATTCGACATCGTCAGCATGGTCTCCCGGGTTACGAAGTACGCAGCCCTGGTCGATAAGCCTGAGTCCATTCGCTATCACCTTGAGAAGGCTCTGTATCTGGCCCAAAATGGGCGACCGGGGCCCGTCTGGCTCGATATCCCAGTTGACATACAGGGCGCGAGGATCGACACGGAATCTTTGCAGGGTTTCGATTCGGCTGAAGTCCGCACGACATTCGAAAACGTCCTGCTCCAGGCTGGCGTTGCACGCGTCAAAGAGCTCTACGAGTTAGCAAAGCGTCCCGTATTCTGGCTGGGGAATGGAATCCGGCTCGCTGGGGCTGAAGGTCTCGTAGCCAAGCTGATGGAGAATTTCCCGGCGGCATACCTGACTGCATGGAACGGCTGTGATCTCATTGACACGGATCATCCGATGCACTTCGGCCACGCTGGAGTGTATGGGCAACGCTGCGCAAATTTTGTCTTGCAGAACTGCGACCTTCTCATAGCGATCGGAACCCGCCTGGCGATCCCTCAAGTCGGTTACGATCTCACGGAATTTGCTCGTGGAGCGAAGAAGGTGATGGTCGACATAGATTCCACCGAAATCCGAAAGCTCGCTACAGTCCTTGATCTTGGAATCGAAGCCGACGCGGGTGAGTTTATCGTTTCGCTGAACGCTGGCGAGGAACTTGACGGCCCTGGCCTTCCTGCCCTTTCCCGCACGCTGTCCACATCGGATTGGCTGCAACGCTGTTCTGGATGGAAAGCGAAGTATCCGGTTGTTGAAGCAGGAACGCACCGCAATGAGCCGGGGTACGTGAACTCCTACCAGTTCATTGATCGGCTATCCAGTCATTTCTCGGATCGCGAGACGGTCGTGCTGGACGCAGGTACAGCGTGTACCTGTAGCTTCCAGGCGCTCCGATTGAGAGCCGGCCAACGAGTTATCTATTCGACGGGTTTCGGAGAGATGGGGTTCGGCCTGCCGGGCGCTATTGGCGCTGCGTTTGCCCGTCCTGGACAGAAAATTATCCTCATTTCGGGGGACGGCTCGATCATGATGAATCTGCAGGAATTGCAGACTATTGTGCATCACAAGCTGCCGATCAAAATCTTTCTGTTCACGAATGATTCTTATCTCTCGATCAAGCACACACAAAAAGCCATGTTTGGAAGGTTCTCGGGTGCGGATCCGCAGAGCGGCGTGAGTTGCCCGGACTTGCTTCGCGTGGCATCCGCCTTCGGATTGAGGACCTTTAGACTTGATGCATGGGATCAAGCCGATTCCATCATAGAGAATGCCTTTGCCGGTCCCGAGGCCGTCATTTGCCAGGTCCCGATGCACCCAATGCAACTACTGGTCCCGAAATTGGCCCTTGCGATCTCGGCTGAGGGACAGTTCGTATCGCCTCCATTGGAAGACCTGAGTCCTCTACTGCCTCGCGAGCCATTTCGGGAAGAGATGGAATTGGTCGGCGTGCATCCCAAGAGCAACGCGCTCTAGAGTTCAAAAAAGAACGACGAGATGAGTTGAAGGCCCTTCCAAGAGAAGGGCCTTTTTGGTTTTTATCCGTGTCGCGCAAATCAACGACTGATCGGTACTTGATTGGCGATTGCAGAGGCTGTCGCGCGGTCGATCGCAATCAGGCCTCTGGATGTTTCGCCACGGTCATCCGGCTGTACGGTTTCAGCGGTGAAGTTGATACGTTCTTTCTCCACTGCAAGCGGCCGTTTCAGCACCTGCGTGTGAATCGCCGCGATGTACTCGGATAGGATTCCCACGAAGATTAGTTGAACAGAGGTTAAGAAGAAGAACCCGATTACGATTGGAGCCATGCCGACACTGAAGCGATCCCAGTAAATGAGCTTGTAAATCAGGTATCCGAGAGAGCTCAAGATGCTAAGTGCGGCGCAACCGAAGCCGAAGAACGTAAACAGACGGAGCGGCACTTTAGACACATTCGTAATCCCGAGCATCGCCGCATCATAGAGGACGTATAGATTGTTCTTGCTGAAACCGCGCATCCTTCTCTTTTGGTTGTAGACAATCTTCTTGTGCGGGTAGCCGATCTCGGCGATGATTCCGCGGAAAAACGGATACGGATCGTCGAAGCTGCGCACCAAGTCGATCACCTTGCGATCGAACAGGCCGAAACCTGTGAAGTTGTCATAGGTTTCCATTTCAGCGAGGCGCTGGACAAGCTTGTAATACTGCGTCCGAACCCAGAACATCAGGCTGTTCTCATCGCTGGTTTCCTTGATAGGAAGGACCACTGGCGTACCTTTGGCCCACTCGGCGATCATCTCAGTCAGGAGTTCCGGCGGGTCCTGGAGGTCTGCGAAGAGCATGATGATCGCGTCTCCCGAGGCTTGGAACATGCCGTGAACGGGGGAACGGAGCGGGCCGAAGTTCCGGGAATTGACGATGACTTTGATGCGGGGATCGGCGGCAGCGAGTTCACGAAGAATCGCTACCGTGCCGTCTTTGGAAGCGTTATCGATGAAAACGTGTTCCCAGTCGTACTCGGGCAGGTCTTCCAACACCCGCTTCACGCGAGCCTGGAGTTCGCGGACGTTCAGTTCCTCGTTGTAACAGGGAGTGACAACGCTAATGAGTTTCTTCGTCACTGGCGCACCGCCTGGCGTATCGCCGCCTGCATATAGTCCAGAGCAGCGTCTGTAAGCCCCGGATACACGCCGACCCAGAACACCTGATTCATCACGAGGTCCGTGCGGTCCAGCGGGGCTGCGATGCGGAAGTCCTTGCCTGCGTACGCCGGCTGCCGCGTCAGGTTACCCGCAAACAGTAACCGCGTCTGGATCTTGCGGCTTTCGAGAAACCGCACGACGACATTTCGGTCAATGCCCGATTCGGGGCGAATTGCGATCGGAAAGCCAAACCAGCTGGGATCCGAACCGGCGGTCGCCTCGGGCAGGATGAGGACATCGCGCAGGTCCGAAAGGCCGTCGTAGAGTGATTTGAAGTTGCGTTTCCGGGCTTCGACGAAGGCGGGCAGTTTCTTGAGTTGCGCCACGCCGACTGCCGCTTGCATGTCTGTCAGTTTGAGGTTGTAGCCAATGTGTGAATACGTGTACTTGTGGTCGTAACCGCAGGGCAGTTCACCCAGTTTCCAGTCGAAGCGCTTGCCGCAGGTGTTGTCCTTGCCGGGCTCGCACCAGCAGTCGCGGCCCCAGTCGCGGAACGATTCCACCAGTGTTTTGAGCAATGGCGCGTCGGTCAGAACGCAGCCGCCTTCCCCCATGGTCATGTGATGCGCCGGGTAGAAGCTGACGGTCGCGAGATCGCCGAAAGTCCCCACCATTTTGCCGTTCAGGGTCGATCCGACTGCGTCGCAACAATCCTCGACCAGCCACAGTCCGTGCCGCTTACAAAATTCAGAGACCTTTTCAGCATCGAAGGGATTGCCGAGCGTATGCGCGATCATGACGGCGCGGGTCCGCGGGGATAGCGCGGCATCCAATTGCGTGACGTCGACGTTGTACGTGGGAACGTCCACGTCAACAAATACCGGCACAAGCCCGTTCTGAAAGATCGGATTGACAGTGGTCGGGAACCCTGCCGCAACGGTGATGACTTCGTCGCCGGGCTGCAAGGCGCGGTCGCCGAGCCGGGGTGAAGTCAGCGCTGTTAGCGCCAGTAGATCCGCCGAAGATCCACTGTTGACAAGAAGCGCACTGCGGAGTCCGTAGTAGCGAGCGAAATCACGTTCGAAGCGCTTCGCAAACCGCCCGCTCGTGAGCCAGAAATCGAGCGAGGAGTCGACCAGATGCTGCAATTCGTCTTCGTCGAACACTCTCCCAGCGAAGGGGATCTGCGTCTGGCCGGGACGAATCGATGGCCCATTCTGCGCGAATGCCGCTTGATAGTAATCCTTGACCAGCGCGCCAATTTGCTGGCGAATGGCTTCCGGATCCTGCCGTGTTGAGGGTCCATCCAATAGGACCGAGGTGCTGACGTCAACGCTCACCGAAGCGCCTCCGCAAAATGGCGGACTTCTGTCGATCGGGAGGTTTCCAAGCCGCGCTCATGCCAATCCTGATACCACGCGATGGTGGATCGCAGACCTTCCTCCAGCGTGAACAACGGAGCCCAGTTGAGCATTTCTTTCGCTTTCCTCGCGCTCAAGTGTTGTTTACGAATCTCGTTCGATGCCTGATTCAGGATCGTGGGCCGCTGCGAGGAACCCATAAGGCCGATCAGCTTGTCGACCAATTCCAAAACCGTCACCTGACTCTCGTTAGAGAAGTTGAATGCGTGCCCGGCCAGCGACCGGTTTCCAGCAAGCCGTTCGGCGAGCATCAGATAGGCGGCCGCACCATCTTCCACGTAGAAATAGTCACGTATAAACTGACCGTCCGAACGGATGACCGGCGATTCGCCGCGCAAAAGAGATCGGATGGCGCCAGGGATGATGCGATTCCAGTTCAGGTCGCCGCCACCGTAGAAATTTCCGCAGCGCGTGACGACGACGGGGAGCCCATAGGTGTGCGCGTAGGCCTGCGAAATCAGGTCCGCGCAGGACTTGCTGACGTCGTAGGGATGGCGGCCCTCGAGCGGCGTGGATTCTTCATAGGGAAGCTGTTCCTGGTCCCCGTACGCCTTGTCCGAGGACGCGACAACAATCTGGCGTACGGCTGGCGACCGGCGCGCGGCTTCCAGTAGGGCCCAAGTCCCCTGAATATTCGATTCGAAAGTAGATACCGGATTCCGGTTGGCCACACCGACGATCGTCTGCGCAGCCAGGTGAATCACGGTGTCGATCTCGTACTCGCCCAGAACGCGCTCAAGCAATGACTGATTCACGACATCGCCGTGAACGGTTCTCACGCGATGGAGGTCCCCAGACCGGTTGAGTTCCGATTGTGGAACCGAATCCCGCACCAGGCAGACCACATCCGCCCGTTCGCGCAGCAGCGATTTCACGACCCAGCTTCCAACCAGACCCGTTGCACCCGTCACCAATACAGGACGCGTGTCCCAAAACGGCGAACTCACTGCTGCCACACTTTCCACGGAGCATCACCCGATTTCCAGAGCTCGTTCAACTGCACGTATTCGCGATAGGTATCCATTGCGAAGAAGAATCCGTCGTGACGGTAAGCCATAAGCTGACCTTCGGCGGTCAGGCGCTCAAGGGGTCCGTTTTCGAACACGGTTTCGTCTCCCTCGATGTAGTCGAGAACCTTGCGGTTGAATACAAAGAATCCTGCGCTGACGTTGTCCTTCGATATGGGCTTTTCGTAGAAATCCCGCACCTGCCCACCAGAATCCATGCCGAGAATGCCGTAGCGGACCGGGGGATTGACGCTGGTCACCGTGGCGAGCTTTCCGTGCGATTTATGGAACGCCAGTAGGGCGTGCAGGTCGACATTTGCAAGTCCATCGCCGTAGGTCATCAGAAATGTGTCGTCGTCCGCGAGGTACCTTGAGGCGCGCTTCATGCGTCCGCCTGTCATGGTCTCAAGGCCTGTTTCCGCCAAGGTCACATGAAACCCTTGTTCCAAATGTTGATTGTGATACTGCAACTGGTTGGTGCGGCCGAGGCAGATGGTGAAATCGTTGTTCATCGCCTCGTAATTCAGAAAGTACTCTTTGATCACGCGGCCGCGATAGCCAAGGCAGAGTACAAAGTCGCGAAAGCCGTAGTGCGAATAGTACTTCATGATGTGCCACAGAATGGGCTTTCCGCCCACTTCGACCATGGGTTTAGGACGGTATTCCGTCTCTTCCCGAAGCCGGGTTCCCATGCCACCACAAAGTACAAGAACTTTCATCCATTTGCCTCACTGACCTATCGGCAGAACCAGTGGCCGAACTGTAGAAATCCCCGCATCTGAGGGGAGTGCGCCGCCACAGGGTACAGCCAGAGAAAGCGGTGTCTTTACGAGCGGTGTACGTGACGTCAACCAGTGCGGCCGACTGCCCCAGATCGGGTCGCCCGATGCCACAACGAGCGCATCGATTCCCCAGGTGCGGCAAACCGTATCCACCTGAGCGGATTCGGATTTCGTGGGGTCGTTAAAGATCGGCAGCAGCTGTTCCTGCATGGCTTTGCACTTTACGGGGTCGCCACCCATGGCCGCGCCGCATTCATATTCGAACGAACCTGCCTGCCTGAGGGAGTATGCACCTAGAAACACCTGGCACCAGACGTTCGGGTTGCCTTGGATCACGGCTGTGGCAGGAGTGAGCCCAGCAATCGATTCGTATAGAAATCGGAAGTCGAATGCCCGCCGGCCAGGATCAGGATCAAGGAACCACTTCGCTTGGGGCGCCAATTCGTGATCTGAAAGCGGGAAGTAAATGCGCATGATGACGAGATCCCAGATCGTCGACAGCAGCCCCAGCGCCAGCACAACATGGATCCAGTTTCGCTTCTGACGCAGAATTGCGGCTAAGGGACTGGAGAACCAGACGATTGCGGCAAATTGCGCCAGCAAAGGCGCGCGCCAGCCCAGATCGTTGTTGGTGATGACTCCGGAACGCAGAAAAGTCGCCACAAGCATTGGCACAGCGATGAGAATGAAAATCGCGCGTCCGCGACCGTCGCGCAAATACCGTCGCGAAAAGATGACGGCAATTGCCGCGACGATGCCAGCCTCCAGAAAGTAATTCAGCGGCAGCGCCAACAGATTCGCGATCGCGCGTTCGAAAGGAGGACGCTCGAAAGCCTGCATGATGCCTTCGGCAAGCACGAACTGCCGGACCTCGAAGCGGAACAATTGGCCACCGCCGGATTTTGCGCCGAGGAGTACGGCCAGGAAAGGCAGGCTCATGAGTATCGCGCCGCCGCCCGCCAGTGCCCAAGCGCGGACTGTGGACCAATCCCGCTCGTAGATGGCACTACACAGGTACACCGCGATCGCCGCTGCGAAGGCAAGTGTGACATACACCGCGAGGCCCGGCGCTGACGCGATGCAGATGGCAGCCAGAATAATGGCCGCAAAGCCCGCTTGGCGCCACAGCAGTGTAAAGGCCGTACAGCAGGCGATCATCGAGGCGATGTTGTGTGGAACCCAAAGCACGGAATCCGGCAACCCGGCGATTTGCGAGTTCCACCACTCAATGGTCGGAAGCATCCAGCCTTTGCCGGTCAGGTAGTAGATTGCTGCTCCGAAGGCCACAGGAATGATGTCCAGTCCGGCGGCTGCGAGGAGAATCGTAGTCATCAACCCGAGCCGCCCGAAAGCATCGGAGCGGCCTCGGACATAACGCAGGAAAAGGAGTGATAAGGCGGTTAAAGACCAGCCACACCAGACGCTGCTGGCAAGCAGGGCGTGACGGGAGGTGACCAGCGAACCGCCGAGTTGCTCCGCAAGACTGATGGGAATGAACCACAGGTAGTGATAACGCAACGGGACGGCTTCAGCAGGATGAAACAGAGAACTGACCGCGGGGAGACCGTTGCGCGAGATGCCGTCGATCAGTGAGGTCCGCAGGTGGTGGTCATAAACCAGAACGGACGGATACAGGCGGTCACCCCAGGGCACGTCGACGCCGGAAACAACTGTGATGGCGAGCCAAATCCCAAAGGTCACAACCAGCCAGCGGGGAGGTTTTTCGAAGTTCCCGCTCAGGCGAAGCAAAGTCAGGAGCGAGCAGGCTCCGAAAAAAATACTAGCCGCCGTGAGCCCAGCGTAGTTCCAAATGAGAAAGCCGAGAATGGGAGCGATGCCGATCGAGAGCGGCAACGCCCAGAGGATTCGCCAGATCAGCGACTCCTGCCTGAAATTGCGGATGTTGGAGATCCACGCAAAGGCGTAACCGGTAGCAAACAGGAACGGAGCCAGAAGAAGAACGCCGAGCAGCGTCCCCACTACGTCGGTTCGCAGGAAATGCTGTTCCGTCCCATAGACCATCTAAGGTCTTCATCGGCGCTGCGAATCGGATTCTTTACTTACTTAATTCGTCGGAAACTCACGGGGGATCAATTCCGCAGCCTTTAACTCGCTCCAAACAGGCGCGGGAACCTCAGCCTCGCGAACCAATTTCACCGTTTCCGCCAGTCTGGCAGGAGTCATCGTCGAGGTTACGATCTGGGTCATGACATCCGGGAAATTCACCACCAACAGCCCGGCCACGGCGGCTGCGAGGTGCAACAGCGGCGTCGAACCGCAAATTTTGTAGAACCGCGACATGAGCTCGCGCTCCGCCGGCGTCGCCATCTCGTAGTTGTAAATGAAGGGCGGCGCGGTGGCAGGATCCTCGCGCAGGGTGAACGCCTGGCCGTAGTTAATCCCCATCAGGGTGACCTGAAATTTGTGAGTTTGGCCGGCTTCGATGATCTGCAGCAGGGGTCCCAGGATGGTCGGGCAGAAGGTAATGCCAGCGTAATCGAGCACTCCTGGTTCCTGGGCGATAAAGCGATGGACGAAAGCGGGCTCTTTGATTCCCAACCCGATCCGCTCGACCTGGCCAGCGGCCTTGGCGGACTGCAGGAATCGGACCGCGGGACGAACGTCGCGTTCCCATTCCAGCCCTACCTGCTTTTCCATGTCCGGCGCATCGTGAAGGGCGACGCCGTATAGCGATCCGCCCCCAAACTCAATCCGTTCGCGGCAGATCTGCTGCTCGACGCCGGCCGGCGTTGGATCCCACCGGTCGGTGAGGCCGTGATAGCGCTCGGGGATGCCCTGGAGCATGGCGTCCGGTTGATGCTCCGAAGCGACGCTCGAGGCGTAACCGAGATAACGCAGGCACTTTGTCTGGAAGCGAATCGTGTTCGGGTCGACGCCAAGCTGGTCTAGAGCACGTCCAAGTTGAAGGGAAGCCCTGTAGAGTACCGCTGAATCAAAGGTCCGAATGCCTAAGTCGAGGGCTGCGCGCACCATGGGCACCACATGCTTCTCAATGTTGACGGTACCGCCTCCCGGCACGGGTCCAAAGCCAAATTTGTGACATCCAAACACGAATCGGTCGGCGGGAACTTCTCGAATTGCTGGCATGAAGCTAAAAGCATATCACTTGCCGGAATCGGCCGAAAAGCACCACCGGGCGGTTTGCCTGCACCATGGCACTTTACAATTGGGCATATTATTCGTCAACAACTTACGACATGGCAACGAAAATGCAAACAAGAGGGCATGAAACCACAACGCATTCTTCTTCAAACTGCGGTTTTGAGCTTGAGCGTTGCGGCGTCGTCGTTGTTCGCGCAAGAATCCACGGCACCGGCTCCCTCAGATAGGGAAGCGAGTCCGAACCGATGGCGGCGTGTAGGACCCGACGAGGCGCAACAACCTCCTTCAAATCCGGATTATCCGAATGCTGCTGTCAACCCACAGAATATGCCGATGCCGATGGACCGGCCCGCACCGGGTCAAATCATCATTCCGGCTGGAACATGGGTGGCGGTGCGCGTCGATCAACTTCTTTCCAGTGACTATAACCATCCAGGCGACGCCTTTGGCGCAACCCTTGTACAGCCGATCATCGCCGACGGCTTCGTCGTGGCACGTCGCGGCCAAACCGTAACGGGCCGCATCACAGAGGCGATCAAGGCCGGCCGGGTGAAGGGAACCTCCCGCTTGGGTGTCGAAATTGTTGAGCTCGGCATCGTGGACGGTCAGAATGTTCCCGTTCGTACGCAGCTGGTCGAATTCTCGGCTGGCACTTCGCATGGCAATGATGCTGCCATCATCGGCACGACCACCGGTGCAGGTGCAGCAATTGGCGCTGCGGCGGGCGGTGGATTCGGAGCGGGCATGGGCGCTATTGCCGGCGCTGGCGCTTCGACGATCGGTGTGCTGTTAGGCCGCGGACGGAACACTGAGGTTCCGCCTGAGTCCATCATGCGCTTCCGCCTCGCGGAGCCTGTGACGGTAAATACCGAACGTGCCCAGCATGCATTCCAGCCGGTACAACAGGAAGATTATGAGGGCAGGGGCGGCATGATGCAGCAGCGTCCCACTATGGCTCGACGTCCGCAGCAGTATTACGGCGGTGGCGGTTACTACGGTGGCTCTCCTTACTTCTACAACCCCTATGTATGGGGTCCTGGTTGGGGTTATGGCTACGGCTATGGCTGGGGACCGAGCTACTCGCTCTACTTCGGCGGTGGCCGGGGCTTTTACGGAGGCCGAGGCTACTACGGCGGCGGTGGATATCGCGGTGGTTTCCGCGGACGCCGCTAAGTCAAAGCAAGCAGGGGCTCCCGCGCTACGCGGGAGCCCTTTTCACATGGCAGTTGGAAAATGTTGTACCCTGAGAGCAGTTCAGGTAAACGTTAGGCAGGAGGTGGGCCTTCCCCAGTGCCCATAGCGTATTAACCTCTGTCGAGAGTTTCGCGGGCAAGGCAGTACGCCCCGCCCGAATGGCCTTCCACGGCCTGATTTCCTTAGTTCTCCCCGATGATTGCCGCGTTTGCGGACTCCCTCTTACCCTAGCTTCCCGCATTCCAGTCTGTCCGGATTGTCTTACCCAAGCGGCGAAGCCCTTCGAAGCTGAATACCTTTGTTCGCGATGCCGGTCCCCGTTTATGAATCGGGACTCGCTGAACGATGCGGGCCTGTGTCCGGCGTGCGAAACCGAGCCGCAAGGCTTCGATTCCGCCTGGAGTTACGGAGCCTACGACGGTGTTTTGCGCCGGCTGATCCATGTCTACAAGTACGAAAAGGTGGATACGCTGGCCATTCCATTGGCACGGTTGTTGCTCGATGCGCTGCCACGCGAAGGTAATGAGGAGTTCGACGTCATTGTTCCCATGCCTTTGCATTGGCGGAAGAAATGGGATCGCGGCTTCAATCAGTCCGAATTGCTGGCCCGGGAAGTCGCGCGCCGCAGCGGAATCGAGTATCGCGACGTCTTACAGCGCGCGAAAGCGTCTCCGGCGCAGGCCGGACTGACCTTCGCCGCCCGCCGTGACAACGTCCAAGGTGGTTTCCGGTTGCGGGAACGGAGCGGTTTCAAGAAGATCGCGACGGTACGCAACTTGCATGTGCTTCTGGTTGACGACGTTTTAACGACCGGCGCAACGGCTTCGGCCGCCGCCAGGTTGCTGAAGCGTTCCGGCGGCGCAAGGCGGATCTCGATTTTGACAGTAGCCCGGGCGGACCGGCGTTATGCGTGGCGGCATAGCAACGGCTCCGCAAGGGGTTCCACTGCCGCAGCAGCAGGTACTTCGTGGTGAAACACTCGGGAGGACTTGGAAAAGATGATGATGAACGTTCAGGAGCGATTGCAGAGACCGGTCCTGGTGCTCAACGCCAGCTATGAACCGATCAACGTCTGCGCCACACGCAGGGCTCTCGTACTTCTTTTAAAAGGTGTCGCCTCGATTGAGGAACACGGGCAGGCGCATGTGCATTCGAGCCGTCATACGCTCCGAGTGCCAAGCGTAATCCGGTTGCTCGATTACCGGCGCATTCCACACCAAACCCGCGCCCTGTCGCGCAAAAACATTCTTTTACGCGATCGCTACACGTGCCAGTATTGCCACAAGACGCTGCCCAGCGGCGAATTGACTTTGGATCACGTCATGCCAAGATCGAGGGCTGGCGACAGTTCCTGGGAAAATCTTGTCGCGTGCTGCATCACTTGCAATAACCGCAAAGGAAATCGCACGCCGGACGAAGCGGGTATGAATCTGGCCCGGTCGCCGCGTCCATTCAGCCTCCATACGTCCCGCCACTTGATGCGCTTGCTTGCGCGCAGCGACGATCAGTGGCGCAAGTACCTTTTCTACTAAGCGGCTGCCGCTTTTTTTCGGAGCGGCAGCCATAAAAGTGTGAAGAACACTGCCGCGAACAGTTCTCCGGTCAGGATGTAGAGGGGCCACGGGCCGAAATAATCCAGAGCGGAAGCATTATCGGGCTTGCGGCAGAGGTACATGTAGTTGGTCTTGAAAATCCAGTTGAACAGTCCCAGCAACAGAGCATAAGCGTTCAGAGCCAGCATCACGCGCAGGATGCATCCCGGCAATGGACGCATTGTTTTGCTCATCCAAAGATACAAAACGCAGATCAGAATCCCGCAATGGGCGAGGAAGAAATAGACGGTTGGATAGGTAGGGAAAGGCTCCCAGAGATCCGGCGTCAGCACCGCCATTGTGGTTCCGACCAGCCCCGCGAAGAATGCAAATTCAAAGGCGAATTGCACTTTGAAGATCATGGCGATGACGGTCAGCCACAGAATCAGATCGCACAATTGCAAAGGTATGTTTCCGGGGAACAGAAACCAGCCCTTCTGGACTTTGAAGACATACCAAATCAGCTCATTGATGAGCAGCAGGGCTCCAAGCGTGATCCGGATCGGGGCTTCCATCGCCGGTTGTTTTCGGGACCAAAACGCAAAGATCCAGGTGGTCAACGGAATGGAGGCGATGATGGCCAGGTGAATCAGGCCAAAGAGCTGAAAATTGTTGTTCCGCATTTGTCAGGATCTGCGATGCAAATCAGGCGCCCGAAGGTAACCCGTTCATTCTACATGAGAGGGTTGTCTAATTTGACACGCCGCTGTGTGCTTGTTCGCAAGGGACGCGGATTTCAGATCGAAACAACGAGGCCGCATCGTCCCGTGTGATTTCGAGGCGCGCGCGGTCGCCGTAGCGTGCGTTCAAGCGCTGGCGGATATTGCTCAACCCGATCCCATTGCGCTTAGAAGGCTGATAGTCCGGATCGTAGGGATTGGACACACGGATGTACACGAGTCCATTTCCTAGGCGGACGTCGATGCGGACGCAGCCGCCTTCAATCAAGCCCGAGATCCCATGCTTGACGGCATTTTCCACCAGCGGCTGCACGATTAGGGCCGGAACTTCGCAATCCTCGCATCCCGGGTCGACGGTCTGATCGACGGAGAGCCGATTGCCGAAGCGGACTCGTTCCACCTCGAGGTAGTGAGAACAGAGAGCCAGTTCCTCGCGCAAAGGGACGCTCTCCCGATCGCCAAGCTGCAGCGTCGTGCGGAGAAAATCTGACAGCTTGATGCACATTTCACGAGCCCGCATGCCATCCGCCAAGGCCAGCGCGGAGATTGAGTTCAGGCTATTGAAGAGGAAATGCGGATTGACCTGCATCTTCAATGCCTTGATCTGCGACTCACGGGCGAGCGTCTGGGCCATTTGGGACGTCTCGACCGAGGAAATCAGGTAATGTAGCGCGACGCCTAAAAGGTAAAGGAGCACCCCTGCCACGTAGTAAAGCGGATAGAAGCGTTCCACACGCGTATCGAGGGCTTGGAAAATCCGCGCGAGAATCCAGGCCCATGCGATGGCGGTCATCACCAGGAAGGCACCCATCGCCGAGGCCGCGGCGAAGTGATTCACGACCAGTTTGATCGGCGAGGTTCGGGCCAAGGGCAGGAACCGGCAGAGGTACCACGAGGAAAGGCAGAGAAATGAATACAGGAGGAGAAGAGGAAGAACAAATGCGGTGCTTTCGGTCAGGTCCAGCGCGCCGGCGGCATGTGGCCAATAAACAAGCAGCAGGTCCATCGGGAGCCAGGACAGCAGGTACAACCGCAGCCGGGCTCCGCTGGCGAGAATGGGATGCATCAGGTTCTAGTTTTCGACGGAGACTCCGCCAAAGATAGCATTCCCGGTAATGACCAGTTTCTGTGGAAGCTGTCCTCCGCCCATGGAACCGGCGGCGACCTCGTCAACCCGAGGCGTCAGGGTCTTGTCCTCAAAACCTCCAAACATCGCGACTCCCTGAAATTCGACGGTCCAACTATCAGGAACGCGCATGTGGATACCTCCGAAAACGGCGTTCGCCTCGATCACTGCCTTGTCGCCCTTAATGCGGCAGCGTCGGAAATCGAGTTCCACACCGCCGAACATCGCCAGCATCTCGCCGCCTTCAAATTCCTGGGATTCCACCCGGCGCTTCACTCCCCCGAAAATAGCCACGGGATGGATGCTCGGAAGGCTGGTGGCGTCTCCCTGCGGCTCGTTTCCTTCGATGAAGTTCCTCGCCAGGAAGGCGACGCCAAGGGTGATGAGAATGATCGGCGCATAGAACTTGGATGAGATTTGGATGACGTCCAGGTTATTCAGGAGTTTTAGGCTGCCGAGCAGGATCGCCAGGCCGCCGATGAGGTAGGTGAAGGTCGACTTCCCTCGCAGGATAGCCTGCGCGCCCCAGGCGATCGGCAGGATCGGCCAGAAGTCGAAGAGATCGCGGAACCGGATTACGTTGAAGTTGTGGAGTAAGAGCAATACTCCGAGCGCCACCAGGAACAGACCGGCGATCAAACCGCCATTCTGCGAGATCTTCGTGCGGTTCCTGAATTTACGTTTTCCGGCGAACGGCTCGAATCCTGAGGTACTCATATTCCAACGTTAACTGGAACACTCCCGTCATACGATGGTGGATCGGCGAAAGCCCACGGTATATCGGTGAAAAGCAGATCGGAGACGGAGAGGCAGACTACAGAGCGCCGACCTGCGAGGTAAAAAATGGTTTGGCAAAGGTTTTTTAGGACGATCTGGCCAGCAATGGGATATACTTTGAGTATGCTGTGGTGACACACAGCAGCAAGTTTCCTGGCATCGGATGCGATGCAAAGGGCCGGGTGTTACTCCCGCTCTCGATTACTGACAGTTCGTAATTGTTGAAGGCTGAGGTGCCACCCTCGGCCTTTTTCCTTTTCGGGATACAGTTGGGCTATGCTCCTGACATCCCGCATCTCCGCAGTCACAATCTTCCTGGATCGAGCGAAAGTGACTCGCACTGCGGCAGCGAAACTCCCGGCTGGCGAAACCGTACTTCAGATCGACAATATTCCGACGTCGGTGAACGCCGAGTCCGTTCGTGTAAAAGGCCGGGGAGCCGCGGTTCGCATCCTCAGTATCGATGTCCCATTGGTACATCTGCCTCAGACTCCGGACGGAAATGTGGCGGAACTGCAGAATCAGCTGGAGCAACTGGAACTCCGTCAGAAGGAGATCGTCGACCTCCAGGCGATTCAGGAACAGAAACTGAAGATGATCGGGGCGATGCGGGTGAGCGCTTCGACGGATTTGGTCCGAGGCCTGTCTCGTGGAAAGTCCGGCATCGAGCAGATGGAAGCGCTCAGTGTCTATGCCGATCGCGAAGAAGCCGCGGCCAGGAGTGAGATCCGGATTCTTGGCGTCCAGAATAAAGCAATTTCCAAGGAAATCGAAGCTTTGCGCGCGCGGCTGAAGCAACTGCATCAGCCAGCGATGGTGCAGAGGCGCTCGATTCAGGTCACGGTGGAAGCCTCTGCCGCTGAAACGGAGTTTGCACTCGAAGCAACCTATGTCTGCACGGGTGCAACGTGGCATCCTTTGTACGACGTGCGCCTGACTGGAGATCGCGTGCAGGTGACCTATCTTGCGAGCCTGACGCAGAATACCGGCGAAAATTGGGACGATGTCGAGCTTTCTTTGTCCACTGCGCGAACGGCGGTCACAACCTCGATTCCTGAATTGGAGCCTTGGTACCTCAATGTCTACGCACCGCCTCCTCCACGCGCGATGATGGCGTCGATGGCGCGACCCGCAGTCGGGGGCTCGGCGGAAAGTACGGGTATGTTTGAAGCTCCGGCCGCCCCGGCAATGGCGGCTCCAGCCCCGATGCCGCAGGCGGTGGCGATGCAGGCCGACGTCCAGCAGGAAGGCGCTTCCGCCACGTTCCGCATTCCCCGGCGGACCTCGATCCCTTCTGATCGTACGCCCCACCGTGCGCAAATCGCAGAGTTTGAGCTGGATGCCACGCTCGATTACGTCACGGCCCCGAAGGCTGCGGAGCAGGCCTATCTGCGGGCCACCGTACGCAACGATTCGAACTTCGTACTGCTGCCTGGAGCCGCCAATCTCTTCCACGGGGAAGAGTTTGTAGGTGCGACACAGATCGAAGATACGGCGGCCCGCGAGTTTGAGTTGCAAATGGGAGTGGATGAACGGCTTACGGTAACGCGAGAACTCGTGTCGCGGGAGGTCTCAAAGGCCTTCATTGGGAACACGAGAAAGACTGTTTACGCGTACAAAATTCGGATCGCGCACCGCCTGGAGAGCAGCAAAAAGATCATTGTCATCGATCAACTCCCGCATTCCCGTCATGAAGAGATCAAGGTTAAGTTACTCGACGCGAGCCCCAAACCTTCAGAACAGAGCGACTTAAGCGAGTTAAAGTGGAAAGCGACCCTCGAACCAGGCAAGGATTTAATCGTCAATTTCAGCTTCAGTGTAGAGTACCCGCGCACCCTCAACATATTGGGATTGCAGGAGTAAACACTACCCTCAAATGGGGTGTAACCTTTCCGAAGCAGTGGTCGTTCTGCTACAGTAGCCGATCAGCCACCTATGCAAAGTGTCAGAAGACGTTGACGCATCCTGGAAGTGACACCTTTCAGTAGCACTGTAAAATCGTTAAGTTCTTACCGGAACGCCTAGAAAAGCCTGTAAATGAGGATGTTAAGCGTATTTTTCATATTGACATAGGGGAGTATTGGGCTTAAGCTAACATTTCAGCAGTAAGCGCCTCAGGCGTAAACTTAATGAGGGTGTACGAGGTCCGCGCATGACCTTCCAAATAGGGGAAAAGGTGGTCTACCCGAACTATGGTGTAGGAACCATCGAGAATATCAGCACTCGGGTGTCGGGAACCCGACCAGAGCGCTTCTACCTGTTGCGGTTGACGATCAACAACATGACTGTGATGGTGCCATGTAGCCATGCTGGTGATGTAGGTCTCCGCAAAATTACCAAGACAAGTGAACTAGCCAAGATGTTGTGCTTTCTGGCAGGAGGTTCGTGCAGATCAAACCGGGACTGGAAAGACCGGTTTAAAGAGAATTCCGAGCGCATGCAGCACGGAAGCATTCTAGAGATTGCAGAAGTTCTGAAAGGACTTTTGTTGCAGCAGCAGTTGAAGCCGCTATCGTTCCGCGAAAAGAAGATGCTGGACCGGGCGCGGCAAATGCTCATCACCGAAGTTTGCACGGTCAAATCGATGAGGGAAACCGACTCGATTGCACTACTGGATCAGGCGCTGGGCAAATCCAGCCTCCGCTTTCCGCTCCCGATGTAAATCATCCCGAACTCATTAACAAACTCCAATAAAGACCGCGTTGCAAAACGCGGTCTTTTTGCATTGTGGAAGGCCCGAGGTTGCTACAATATGAAGTTCCCTCCCCATGGCATTCCAGATCCAACCTCTTCGTGAAATTCTCGTACGACCAGCCCTGCCTGCTGCCCTCGCCCGTTTAACCGAAATCGCTTACAACTTCATGTGGTCCTGGGACCATAACGCGCGGGCCATCTTCCGCCGTTTGGACCCCGTTTTGTGGAAGCAATGCAACCACAATCCCATCATCATGCTCGGCAGACTGCCGCAGCAGACTCTGGAGAAAGCCGCCGCCGACGCACGCTATGTAGCCGTGTACAAGCGTGCGTGCGATCGCTACGACAGCTATCTTTCGACGACGTCCAAGCATCCTGGCCAGTTGGTTGCGTACTTCTCGATGGAATACGGACTGTTGGATTGCATGCCGATTTACTCGGGCGGCCTCGGAGTGTTGTCCGGCGATCACCTCAAATCGAGCTCGGACGCCGAGATTCCCCTGGTTGGCGTGGGATTGCTCTACCAGAAGGGTTATTTGACCCAGGTTCTGAATCCGGATGGCTGGCAGACCGAGAAGAATCCGATCAACGACTTTTATACGTTGCCGGTGCGTCCCTGCAAAGGCGAGAACGACGAAGATGTGATCGTCAGCGTCGACCTGCCCTCGGGCCGGGTATTCATCAAGGTCTGGTGGATCGAAGTCGGTCGCGTCAAGCTTTATCTTCTTGACACGAATATCTCGGAAAACGAATCGAATGAAGAGCATCGTGACATCACCGACCAGTTGTACGGCGGCGACTCGCACACTCGAATCCGCCAGGAGATCGTGCTTGGCATCGGCGGGTTGCGGGCGCTCGAAGCCCTGAAGCAGAGTCCCACGGTCTATCACATGAATGAAGGCCATTCCGCCTTCATCTCAATCGAGCGGATCCGCCTGCTGATGGAACGCGAAAAGATGTCGTTCGAAGAGGCTCTTGAGGCGGTTCGGTCCAACAGCGTTTTCACGACACACACCTCCGTGCCGGCTGGCATCGATCTCTTCGATAACGGCCTGTTGTACGAGTACTTCGCCAACTACTGCAATCAATCGGGAATCCCGTTTGAGCAGTTTCTCGCTCTGGGACGGCGCAAGGACGCCAGCCCGCAGGAACGGTTCTCGATGGCGATTCTGGCGATGGGCGCGTCCTCTTATCGCAATGCGGTATCGCTGCTACACCGTGGCGTCTCGCAGGACATGTGGCAGGAACTGTGGCCGAACCTACCGACCTGGGAAGTCCCCGTCACTTCGGTGACGAATGGCGTCCACCTGCCGACTTGGGTAAATGGCGATCTGGCGACCCTCTACGATCAGCATCTGGATCCAGACTGGCGCGAACGCAACACCGACCCCAAGATTTTCGAGGCGGTAAAGGACATCCCGGCGCAGGATCTGTGGGATACGCATAAGAAGCGCAAGCGCCGTCTCACGCAGTTTCTCCGGGACCGTACCTCGGCTGCCGCGATCGCTCGCAAGGCTCCGCCGGCTGAGATTCGCAAGATGCAGGAGTTGTTCGACCCCGAAGTCTTTACCATCGGCTTCGCCCGCCGCTTCGCTACCTATAAGCGCGCCACGTTGATTTTCAAGGACTTCGATCGGCTCAAGAAGCTCCTCAACGATCCGAAATATCCGGTGCAGATTATCATCGCAGGCAAAGCGCATCCGAAGGACATCCCCGGCAAGACTCTCATCAAAGAGATCGTGACTCTGTCCCGGGATCCGGAACTGCAGAACCGTCTCATCTTCCTCGAAGACTACGGCATTCAAGTTGCACGGGAAATGGTGCAGGGCGCGGATTTGTGGCTCAATAACCCAAGGCGCGGCGAAGAAGCCTGCGGGACTTCGGGTATGAAAGCTGCGATGAACGGCGTGCTGAACCTGTCCGTATTGGACGGCTGGTTCGACGAGGCCTACGAGCAGAGCGGTAGCTGGGCGATTGGCGGCCGCGAACCGTACTCGGAAGACCAGGACATGCTGCATGCCAGAGCCATCTACGCGACTCTGGAAAACGAAATCCTGCCGGCATATTACGAAGGCCGCGATCGTGGCATCCCTGTTGAGTGGATGCGCCGTATGAAGCAGTCTTTGTCCTACGTGAGCCCGGTATTTTCCTGCCAGAGGATGGTGGAAGAGTATCACTCGCAGCTTTACGCTCCGGCTCACCTCGCGTGGCAGGAAGCTTCGGCCAACGGCTTTGAAAAGATGCGCAACAAGGCGCAGTGGAACCGCAACGTGCAAGAAGCCTGGCCGCGAGTCCAGTTTGTCAATCTGGGACCGGATCCCGGAAAGAACGTCCTGACGGGCGAAGTCATTCCGCTCGCAGTCACGCTTGAGATGGCAGGTCTGCGCGCTGAAGACGTTCGTGTCGAGGCTGTTGTTGGGCACGTGGGCGTGTCCGGCCAGTTGGAAGATACTCAGGTGATCGTCCTGCCGCCGATGCAGCAGAATGGATCCACCATTACGTTCGGCCGGGAATACCTGCCGCACCAGACGGGCCGCCTGGGCTATGCCCTGCGCGTGGGCCCCAATCATTTTGACGACCCCTTGACGAGGCCTTGCTATGCACTGCTCCGCTGGGGCTAACCTCAACATTTATGCCGGGATTTTCCTTTCCCACCCTGGCGGCCGAAGAGGCCGCCGCGCTGATCTCGAATGGGGACACCATCGGATTCAGCGGATTCACCGCCGCCGGAGCCTGTAAGGCCATCCCGCGGGCTCTTGCGGCAAAAGCGCAGAGCGAGCATGCAGCAGGATGCGATTTCAAAGTTGGTGTTCTTACCGGTGCGTCCACCGGGCCTTCGCTAGACGGCGTTCTAGCCCAGGCAGAAGCCATTTCGTTTCGGACTCCCTATCAGTCCGATCCCGTACTTCGTTCGCAAATCAATAAAGGCCGTGTCCGGTTTGTGGACATGCACCTGTCGCTTTTGCCGCAGGTGGTGCGATACGGATTTCTGGGTCCAATTCACTGGGCTGTAGTCGAAGCCGCGGATGTGACCCGCGGCGGCGGCATTGTTCTTACCAATTCTGTCGGAGCCACGCCGACGTATTTGAACGAAGCCAAACGGATCCTGCTCGAAGTGAATGCCCGCCATTCGCCTTCGCTGCTCGGGATGCACGACATCTTCGAACCGCGGGATCCGCCCGCGCGAAATGAGATCCCGATCTTCTCGCCCAGCGACCGCATCGGTTCGCCGATCTGTGTTGTGGATCCGGCAAAGATAGCGGGAATCGTCTACACCGACCTGGACGACGAGAATTCGCCGTTTGACGAGCCGAGCGCCGCGACCATGCGAATCGGTGAGATCATGGCGGAGTTTCTGGTCAGCGAGATGCGGGCCGGACGGATTCCGAAGTCGTTCCTGCCACTACAATCCGGCGTGGGCGATATCGCCAATTGCGTTCTCGGCGCCGTCGCCACCCACCCTGAGATCCCGGACTTCCAGATGTATACCGAGGTCCTGCAGGACTCGGTGGTGCCGCTACTGCAGAGTGGCCGCTGCACCTTCGCGTCCACGTCAGCGCTGACGTTAAGCCCGGAACGAGCCAAGGTCGTGAACTCTGATCCACGGTTCTTTCATAGCAAGATCGTGATGCGGCCGCAGGAAGTTTCCAATCACCCTGAGGTGATCCGGCGCCTGGGCGTCGTGTCCATGAACACTGCGATCGAAGTGGATCTGGGCGGCAACGTCAATTCGACCCACGTCATGATGCGGCAGATGATGAACGGCATCGGCGGTTCGGGAGACTTCACCCGCAATTCATACCTCTCGATCTTCAGTTGCCCGTCCACCGCGAAAGGCGGCAAGATTTCGACGATTGTTCCACTGGTCAGCCACATGGATCACAGCGAGCATTCCGTCCAGATCGTCGTGACGGAACAGGGACTCGCGGACTTGCGTGGCAAGGATCCCCACGAGCGCGCGCGGCTCATCATCGACAAGTGCGCGCATCCTGATTTCAAGGAACAGTTGGATGAGTATCTCAGCCTGGTGAAGTTGGGACACGAGCCCCAATCGCTGAGTTTAGGGTTCGCCATGCACCGGCACTTTATCGTGAACGGCGACATGCGCAATATTGACTGGGAGCGCTGGCGCTAAGGCCAGCGCATCCTCATCACGGGAAACTATTTCTTCTTGAGGCTTTCGATGAAGGCCATCATGCGCAGGATCTCGTCCTGCGTGAGCCGGTTGCCGAACGCCTGCATGGCTCCGGACGCGCCGCTGTGGATCACTTCGAACATGCCGACGTCGGTGGCCACGCGGGGATAGGTGACTTGCGCATCCACCAGATTCGAGCCGATGCGTCCGGTGCCGTCGGCCAAGTGGCAGGCGGCGCACCATTGATCGTATAAAACCCGGCCCGCGGCGACTGCGTCCTTATCGCCGCTGTAAGGATTCTTGCCTGTCTTCTGGAACTGAATCGCTTTGGCGGTTACCGTCTCGTTCGGGTACAGATCGAGCTTGACGGGATTGTTGGTCAACGCATTCCGGAACACCGGCGCGCCTGCCGCGGGAGCCGTCATTTGGGTGACTTGCTGGACGGTGAGCACGGTCTCATCACCAGGCTTCACTTCAGAAGCGGGTACGATCCGCCACAACGCGCCCGGGGGATTCCCCATGGGTCCACGATCGGCGGTGTAGAAGCAATTGCAGTTGACCGCGTAGACGTAGCCATCTTCGCCATTGCCCCCGGCGGTGAACTGGATGTTGGTGTGGAGCATCTCTTCCAGCGTCCACTTCTGGCCATTCCAGCCGATGCCGAACAAGCGCCCCGTGCACCAGTCACCGGCGAGGTAGACACCCTTCATGCCGCCATAATTGGCGACACCGAGGCCTTCGATCGAGCAACCGTGACCGTCTTTGAGCGGCTTGGCGCCCGGGTAAGGGACTTCGTGCGGATACTCGCCGATTGGCAGCAGGCCGACTTGCGGACATTTGTCATTCGGTCCGGACATAGGGTGGCACCAGGAGCCCTGCATCTTGTTCCAGCCGTAATTCTCTCCACCCTTGCTGTTGGCGGGCGCCCAGTGGATCTCTTCCCAGTGGTTCTGGCCCACATCGGCAATGAACAGGTCGCCGGTCTTGGGGTCAAAGGAAAACTCGTAGGGATTGCGCAGACCGTAGGACCAGATCTCGGGCCGCACGCGAGTCTTGATCTTGGCGAAGTCAACTTCTGAAATGCCGAACAACTGCATCAGACGTTCGCTACCGGCGGTCGCAAACGGGTTGGTGGGCGGAATCTTGTAAGGAATCTTGTCGTTGTCCTCGGTGTTCACGTCGATGCGCAGCATCTTTCCGAGCAGCACGCCGAGATCCTGGCCGGATTCGTAAGGATCGCCTTCCCAGCCGCCATCACCGGAACCGATGTAGAGATAACCGTCGGGGCCAAACTCGATTTGGCCGCCGTTGTGGTTGTAGTAGGGCTGCTCGATGCGAAGCAGCACCTTAGCGGTCTTGTTCGTGCGCTCCGCCGTCATCACATTGGGGCTGGCGGGATCCACCTGAAAGCGTACTATCACGCCGTCGCCATTGAACGGCAGTGAAGCGTAGTGGACGTAGAAGTAGCCGTTTTGCTTGAACTTAGGATGGAAGGCCATCGAGTACAGGCCTTGTTCCACGAAACCCGTCTGCACGTCGGTGCCGAGAGGATTGATCTTGGTGAGGTCGAGGAAGGGCTGAGGGTTCACCTTGCCGTCTTTGTTGACGATCTTGACGCGGCCAACGCGTTCGACGACGAAAAGGCGTCCGGTGCCGTCGAAGGCCGAAGCAACGTTGGTGGGATCGTTGAATCCATCCGCCACTTTCACCAGGGCGACCTTGGGATTGCCGGGCAACTTCACGCCGGCGGTGGGACGGGCAACCTGGTCTCGCGTCTCAGGAACCTTCTGCGAATACACGGGAGTGAGCAGAAGCGCGGCAGCCATGGCCGTGCGAAGAACGAGTGCCGAACTGGAGGTGGACTGGAACATGTGATTCGACCAACTATCATATCCAAACGACGGCGCGGCAGAACTTTACCAGACTTTGCCGAAGCTTAACGAACTAATAGGCCGGAACTGAGTTTAACTAGATGAAGGAGCACCGAATCAATGTTTAAACCGGTAGCTATTGCAACTCTGACACTTGGACTTACCTGCTTTGCGCAAGGCCCCCATAGAGGTGGCGGCGGTGGCGGAATCGAACACCTGAAGTCATTCCTGTCTTTAACTGATTCTCAGGTACAGGCGATGCAACAGTCTCGAACTGCGCAAAGAGAATCCATGCGGGCCAATTCTGAAGAGCTGCGCAGCAAGGAATCGGCACTGCGGGAACAAATGCAGTCGGGCGCGGCGGATCCGGCGACTGTTGGACGTCTGGTGATCGAAACCCAGGCGGCGCGCAAGAAAATGCAGAGCGCCCGCAAGGCCTCGAGCGAACAGTTCCTGTCGAGCCTGACCGCGGAGCAGCGCACCAAGCTACAAACTTTGCAGGAAGCGGCCAAACTGCAACCGGCGATTCACGAAGCGATGGGTCTTGGCTTGATCGAACCTCCGACAGGCTCGGGCAACGGCTTCGCACCCATGATGCGGCCCGGCGGCGGACGAGGTCCGGGCGGACCGGCTCCAGCATTCCGCGGCGGCGCGGCACAGCGTTTCTAGTATCCAATTATCGAAAGTGATGTTTATGAAGCCCGTGATTCTTTCCGTGATCAGTCTTGGAATGGTTTGGTTTGTGCCGGAGGCGGTTGCGCCCATTACGGCTAAGAAACCAGCGAATCTGCAAGAGTACCTGGCGCTGTCCGATCAACAGCGTCAGAACCTCGAACAGATCCAGACCCAGATGCGGGAGAAGGCACGGGCTTCTGTACATGAGCTTGAAGACAAGCAGAAGGCGCTACGCACTCATCTGGCGTCGGGGGACGCAGATGCCCTTGCAGTCGGCAAGCTGGTCATCGCCCTGGAACTGGCAAAGACCAAGGCTCAGGCTACCTCAGAAGAGCTGCAGAGTCAGGCGAGAGCGCAGTTAACTGCGACGCAGCTGGCCAAGTTACAGGCTCTGGAAGCGGCACAGTCGCTGCAGCCGGTGGTGCGCGAGGCGATGGGAATGTTCCTGCTGGCCCCGCCTCCCGCAGTGCTCAAGGGCACTGGACCCTTGGGTATGTTCACGGCGCCTCGCCGGGGGCAGCAAGGCAAGAAGGATGGGGTCGCCTAGGCCGACTTCACGCGCCAGGCGGATCGCAGCATTCCAAACAAGACGAGATCGTGGTAAGTTCCGTACAGCAACTGCCCTTCCCTGACAGTTCCCTCTTCCAGAAAACCCAAGCGCCGCGGGATTGCCTGACTCTTCAGGTTTCCGGCGGCGCATTGAATTTGCACGCGGTTTAGTCCCCATTCATGGAATGCGTGGTCCACGACTGCTCGCGCCGCAGCAGTCATGACACCTTTGCCTTGCGCGTGTTTCGCGACCCAATAGCCGATTTCCACGCGTCGATTGAGCCAACTGATGGGCTGACATCCAATCGCCCCGGCGAATCCACCATCCAGCCAGATCCCCGCGTGAAAGCCGCTGTTCTTGGCGAATTGCCGTAGCGACTTGCGTATCCAATCGAGGGTGACTTCCGGGCTGGTGGTCATGTCCACCCACGGCAGCCACTCGCGAAGATATGCGCGGTTGGCGTCGATGACGGAAAACACTTCGAGAGCGTGGCGTTCTTCGATCAGTTTCAGTTCCAGGCCGGAACGCAGTTGCTTAGAGAACATCCGCGAATCCCCGTTTGAGATGCCGGAAGAAGAGTCCTCCGGCGACAAACACGGCAATGGCGAAAAGCGTCACGATGCCCATCTCGCTCCAGTTCGGGAACTCGACGTTCAAAATCAGTTCGCGGTACGCGTTGACGATATACGACAGGGGATTCCAATCCACCAGGAAACGCAGGCGTTGCGGTACAAGATCGCGTGTGATGAAGATCGGAGTCATCCAGAACCAAAGCGTCAGAGCGACCTGTACGACTTGGGCGGTATCGCGCAAATAGACATTGAGGCTGCTGAAGATCCAGCCGAGGCCGATCGCGAAGAGGCCGTTCAGGACGATGTACACCGGCAGGAACATCATCATGGGACTGATGCCGCGGTCCCAAATGATCACGGCGATCGACACCAGTCCGATCGCGATGATGTGGTTGATGAGGGCGGAAAGAAAGATCGAAACCGGGATCACTTCCGACGGGAAAAGCGTCTTGGTGATGAGATTCGAGTGTTCGAGTAAGGCAGCAGCGGAGCGCTGGACCGTCTCCTGAAAGAGGAGCCACGGAAGGAAGCCGCAGAACAGAAAGATCGTGTAATTTTCCGTAAGAGGGCTTTGGGTGGGAGTCTTCAGGCAGACCTGGAAGACAAAGGTCCAACTCGCGAGCAGGACGAGGGGATGGATGACGCCCCATAGCCAACCGGCGGCGGAACCGGCAAAACGCTGTTTGAAGTCGCGTTTGACCATTTCCAGAAGCAGAGTACGGCGTTCGATCAGGTTCCGGGCAAAATGGCGTCCCGGCAGAGTTGCGGTCACCCTTCCAGTTTAGCTTTGAGCGGTTACGACGGCGATTCCATCATGCTGCCGCCCTCGAACTCGCTGCGGAGCCAAGCCTTGCCGAAGGTCCACTCGCGCTTCACCGTGCGGGGCGAAACTCGCAGCGCTTCGGCCGTTTCCTCGATGGACAACCCGCCGAAGAACCGCAACTGGATGATTTTGGCGACTCGCTCATCTGTTGTTTCCAACCGCTGCAAGGCTTCATCGAGCTTGACCATGTCACGCGAACGGGCGGGAGAGAAGACAAGTCCTTCGTCGAGCGGCAGGACTTCGAAGCCGCCTCCGCGCTTCCCGGCAATGTGTTTGCGGGCATGGTCGACCAGGATGCGTCGCATGATTTGTGACGCGACGGCAAAAAAGTGCGCTCGATCCTGCCACTGCGAGATCTTCACGTTGATCAGCTTCAGGTAAGCTTCGTTGACCAGAGCCGTCGTTTGCAGCGTGTGGGATTCATTCTCGCGGCGCATGTAGCGGCCGGCGATGGCTTTCAGCTCATCGTACACAGCGGCCACGAGTTCGGCCTGCGCTTCTTCATCGCCCTGTTGAAAACGATGCAGTAGCGTCGTTACGTCTGACTCGGAGGATGACATGCGGAATTCACTCAGTATGCCATGTTCTGGACAGAAACCAGATGACAACAGTAATGACCGCGCTGGTCAGTCCGTCGACCGCGTAGTGGTATCGCCCATAGATGGTAGCGGCGAAGACCAGGAACGCCAGGACGAAGGCGGTCCGGTACAGCCACTTCCGCTCGGGAACGGCAGTGAGGAGTCCTAGAGCGGTGGAGAAGGCTACCGCAACGTGGCCGCTGGGGAACACGCTGGTGGAAATGTCCATGTGGTCCAGCAACCAGGTGTTGAGGATGCGCGGCCAACTGCTGTACTGCGGCAAGTCCACGCCGGGAAATGCGTTGCGCGGAGAATCCACGGGAATGAACGGCAGGCAGGCGTAAACCGCAAGGGTCCCGAGCAGTAAGACGTAGAGAAAATGGCGGGTGCGCTTACGGGAGCCGGTGAGAAAAAGAATGGCGAGAAAGACCGGCGGAATCGCGTAGAGCGACATGTAGGCGGTTTCAAGCACGAAGGGGATGACCACGCCCAGGGAATCGATTGCGGCTCGAAGTCCCCAGCCGTCGAGCAGGATCCGGTCCCAGCCAACCCACAGGTTCTGCATGTCGGTACGCTTGAGTTCAGGGGCGAACCACTCCACGCTCCAGTAGGCGGGAAGGATGCAAACTACCGCCATGTATTCGCGCAGAACGCGGCTCCAGGGGCGGGTTGTGGCGTGTTCCAGACGCACCAGCGACAGGATCAGAAGGGGAGGAAAAGCCAGCCAGATTTTCTGCTGCCAAGGCAGATGCCGCAGCCATCCAAGCGCGGCTAGATAGACAAAGTACGTCATGGCGACATACTCCGCCTGCGACAGGGCTGCGGACCGGCGCAAGACGGTCGCGCCGGGTTTGACGATGGCCGAATCCATTTATTACGAGTTGGTGTATGGTAACAAACGGCTGCGGGCGAATGGTCACCCGGCGCTACACTAACAGTGGATGCCGGAACCGAAGCGAGCCCGAAGCGAAATGCCTGTGATGGCTCAGGTCGGCCATTACCTGGGCTTGGCCACCATCCTGCCGGCGTGCGTATTTGTGGGTTGGTTGATGGGCTATGGCCTGGATCGCTGGCTGGGAACCGGCTTCTTCAAAATCGTTTTTCTGATCATCGGGATCGCCGCTGGATTCGTCCAACTGATCCGCGATCTGATGCGCGATACCGGATTGAAATAGATGGAAGAGGTACATTACCGGCGCGCGCTGCACCGCATCGAACAGTTCACACTGTTCCTGGCAGTCGCCGGATTGGTCCTGATCTGGGGCATGTTTGGCTACCGCCACGCCATCGGTTTCGCGACCGGATCCATTCTGGCCTATCTCAGTTTTCTGATGATGAAGCGAATGGTGAATGCACTCGGTTCGTCGCCGGAGGAGCAACCCCGGTCGGCACGGGCATCCGCCATCGCCATGGGATTCCGCTATCTCGTCATCGGAGCCGTAGTCTTTGCTATGATTAGAGTTTCCGGTGTGGGCCCGTGGCCTGTTTTTGCAGGTCTGATGACGACAGTGGCGGCAGTTCTGGCCGAAATCGTCTACGAGCTCTTCACCTCATCATCGCAATCGTAAGTCCGCAACATGCACGAACACGAACTTTGGATCACCGCGCTCTGCAATCAGTTTCTTGCAGCTCCTGCCAATGCAGTCTTAGCTCTCGTCGGCCAACACGCCCACGACCCTGCAAAGCCCTGGAACAACTTCCAGGCTATGCAACTTCTTGTATTCGTGATCATGTTAGTGGTGTTCGCTGTTGCGAAAGCCGGTTTCTCGGTGGACAAGCCGACCAAACTGCAGCATCTGCTGGAAACCCTCTACTCGTTCCTGACCGGGCAAACTGATGAAGTTGGCATCCACCACGGCGGCAAGCTGGTTCCCTTCTTCGGCACGCTCTTCCTCTTCATTCTGTTTTGCAACCTGATCGGCATCATCCCGGGCTTTGAAGCTCCGACCATGTTCCCTCCCGTCCCGCTGGGCTGCGCGCTCGCGACGTTCTTCTTTTACAACTGGTTGGGAATCAAGAAGCAGGGTCCGATTCACTATGCGGCCCACTTCATGGGTCCGATTCCGGTGATGGCCCCGATCATGATCCCGATCGAAATCGTCAGCCACCTGGCCCGTCCGCTCTCGCTTACCGTGCGTTTGTACGCCAACATGTTCGCGGGCGAGCAGGTGACTCTCGCGTTTCTCGGTTTGACTTATGTGGCGATTCCAGCAGTCTTTATGGGATTGCACGTGTTCGTTTCCTTCCTGCAGGCCTATATCTTCACGCTGATGACCATGATCTACGTGTCGAGCGCCATGGAAGGCGAGCACTAAACTACGAGCTTCCTGCCGGCTGTTGTGCAGTGTGAGCGCCCACATCCCCAGATGATGGAACGAACCACCTCCTGTACCGCGAAGGCAAATTCATAAGGAGTAAACGAACAACATGCGTTATAGCAAGCTGTTTCTACTGTTCATCATCCTGTTCGTACTGGCGACGCCGGTATTCGCGCAGGGTGCAACCAATGCAAAAGGTTATTCGGTCGATCTCGCCGCACTGAGCCCGTTCGCGATGGCAATCGCTTCCGGTCTTTGCGGACTCGGTCAGGGCAAGGCAGTCGCGGGCGCCGCGGAAGCCATGGCTCGCAACCCTGGAGCCCAGGCGGGCATCCGGTTCGCGTTGATTCTCGGCCTCGTGCTCATCGAATCCCTCGCGTTGTACACCCTCGTCATCGTCTTCTTGAAGTAGTTTTCAGTCTCGCTTCAGAACGCAAGGGCAGGTCTTCTGATTACGGAAGACCTGCCCTTCTTCACATCTAAGAACTCCAGCCATGAAACTCCAAGGCATTTATCCCCCCATCACCACCCCGTTCGATCACAACGGCGAAGTTTACGTATCCAAGCTCGAGCACAATGTCGTGAAGTGGAACCGCACGGCGCTTTCCGGCTATGTCGTATGCGGATCCACCGGCGAAAGCGTGATGCTGACCCCAGACGAGAAGTTTCTGGTGTGGGAGACGGTCGCCAAACATGCCGCGCCCGAAAAGCTTTTGATGGCGGGCACGGGAGTGGAAAGCGTTCGTGAGACCGTCTGGCTCACCAACAAGGCCGCTGAGATGGGCTACACGGCTGCAATGGTGCGGACGCCGCACTATTACAAGAATCTGCTGAACCGCAACGAGGCCCAGCTACTCTACTTCCGCAGCGTCGCGGATCAGGCCAAGATCCCGCTCATGATCTACAACTGGCCGCAAGCGACAGGCGTCGATATTTCACCCGAAGCGGTCGCGCAATTGTCGCAGCATCCCAACATCATTGCGATCAAGGAAAGCTCCGGCAATCTGGAGAAGGTCATGCAGATGATGCGCGAGTGCAAGGCCGGATTTCAAGTCCTCGTCGGATCCGCGCCCACGTTGTGGCCGTCGCTGCAGATGGGCGCTGTCGGCGCCGTGCTGGCCTTTGCGAATGCCGCCCCGTACGCAACCATCACGATTTGGGAAGCGCACCGCACGCGCGAGATCGATGCCGGACGGGATTGGCAGGATCGTATCGCACGCGCGGCGCAACTGGTCACGACGAAATATGGCGTGCCGGGATTGAAGTACGCGATGGATCTTAACGGCTACTACGGGGGGCCTGCGCGGTTGCCTTTGTCGCCACTCTCGGAGCCTGCCAAGAAAGAGATCGAAGCCGCCTTCACGGAACTGCGCGGCTAAGTCTGGCGCAAAGATCTGACATCCAGCAAAGGTGGCGGTTCGGGAACGCGATCGAGATCGGTCTCAGCGATGAAAAAGCTTCCGGCTTCGGGGGCAAGTTGCTTGTGTTCCGCCTTCATGCCCTCCGTCGCCGTCGAGAAGATGGCCATCACTTTTCCGTTGTGCTGGAAGATTTCCGGACAAGTAACTCGCGGGGAGCCTGGAATGATCCATTCCGCCTCCACAGATCCATCCGAGAGACGCAGTTGTTGCGCAATGCCATCAGCGACAACATCCGTATTGAAAAACGCGACCACGATGCTCTTGCCATCAGCGGTGTTTCGAAGTCCATCGGGAATGCTGGGCAATGCATCAGTCGGGGTGACCAGTTCGCTGCTCGCCACGGACCGCAGACTGGCATCGGCGAACTCGTAGCGGGTGATTGCTCTTGGAATACTGTCCGTGTCGATCAGGAAGACCCGCTGGCAGTCGTCGGTGAAATAGAATTTTCCGTTTGAGCAAAGTTGGCCGCCAACGGCTTCGCGAATCGTCCTGGTTTGCGCATCGAAATGGTAAAGAGCCGCAATTGGCTTATTGAATTCCAGGTGCTTGGTGCCAAACAGGAGTCCACCAGGGATCGCCATACCGTCGTTGATGATGACGCGTTCGTCATCGGGGATGCTCAAGCCCGTTTCCTCTACCGCCCCTGTCAGAAGGTTGACCAGAATCAGGCGGCGATCCACACCGGCCACTACAACCCCAGGCTCGGTGGTTTCGGCAAAAAAGCCAGGTCTTCCGGGAACCTCGAAGCTCTTGTTTTCGAGCGTGTCGCAATGGAAGACATTTAGGCTGCCGTTGGGACCACCCTCATGATGCACGATGGCCACCCAGCCCATGAGCGGCGCGTTGACGCCACTGTTCTGGAGGTAGCGGGGACATTCAGGCAGATGGCGAAGTTCCTCGCTAGCGGGGCGATAGAACAGACGAGCAGTGAATTTCTTCATATCGAAACTCTGAGTTTACGGTAGAAACTCGCCACCGCGTATGCGCTGCAGAATCGATTTCATCTGCTGCACCTTGGCGGGCATCGCAGCCGCCATGTTTCGCTTCTCGCCGGGATCGGCCGCCAAGTCGAAAAGCTGCGGCTCGGGATCGTTACCAAGCTCAGTGTTTGTCGGAATCGACATCCTGGGACCCTTACTCGGCTCGATGTACTTCCATTGCCCCGCACGCAGAGAAAGTGCGCCGACGGCGTGTTCCACCAGATGACCTCGCCCCGCCTGGGTATCGCCCAGCAGTGCGGGAAGAATATCCGCGCTATCAGGAGCCGCTCGTCCAGGCAGATCCTGCTTCAACAGCTTGGCAAAAGAGCGAAGGAAGTCGACTTGGCTGACCAGAGCGCGCGAAGTTCCGGTCTTTACCCGTCCCGGCCAGCGCACAATCAGGGGAATTCGAGTGCCCGCTTCAAAGCTTGAATATTTGCCACCGCGATATGGCCCGGCGGGCCGGTGTCCACCCAATTTCTCGACCGCGTCGTCCGCGTAGCCATCGTCCACCACCGGACCATTGTCGCTGGAGAAGATGACGATGGTGTCTTTCGAGAGGCCGTTCTTCTCAAGGGTGTCAAGAAGCTTGCCGACGCTCCAGTCCAGTTCCGCAATCGCGTTGCCCCGCGGACCCATTTCGGTTGCTGTTTCAAACCGGGCATGAGGAACCCGCGGCACGTGGATGTCGTGAGTGGCAAAGTACAGGAAAAAGGGATTCTCGCGATTCTTTTCGATGAACGACACGGCGCGTTGCGTGATCGTGTCGGCAATGTCTTCATCCACCCAACGCGCGGCTTTGCCACCCCTCATGTACCCGATGCGGCTCACACCATTGACGATGGTCATATCGTGGCCATGGCTGGGCTTCAACCGCAATAGATCTGCATTCGCTTTGCCCGTGGGTTCATCACCGACCGGCTTCTCGTAGTTGACCTCTATGGGATCCGCGGAGTCGAGGCCGACGACCTTGCGATCTTCAACGTAGACACAAGGTACGCGATCGCCGGTGGCGGGCAGCAGGAAACATTCGTCAAACCCTATCTCCAGCGGACCCGGCCTGATCTCGCTGTTCCAGTCGATGGAACCCGTTCCAAGACCCAGGTGCCACTTGCCGATCGCGCTTGTGCGGTAACCGGCGCCTTTGAACATCGACGCAAGCGTGGAGGTTCCCCGAGGGATGAGAAGAGGAGCATCGCCCGGCAGAACGCGGGCTTTGGAGAGGCGGAACGAGTACTCACCGGTCAGGAGCGAATAGCGCGAAGGAGTGCATGTCGCAGCGGTGCAATGCGCATCTGTGAAGCGTAAACCGTGCCTGGCAAGCTTGTCGAGATTCGGCGTCTTGACCCGTGTCGCGCCATAGCACCCGATGTCGCCATATCCGACGTCGTCCGCGTAGATCAGAACGACATTTGGCTGAGGGCGGGATGAATTGCCAGCCACTGATACGACAGCGGTAGCGGCAGCTGACAAAAATTCCCTGCGGCGCAAACCCCTTGCCGTGACGGTGGGGTGCGCCGAATCGTTCGCGCCTGGCAAAAAGGGCTACTCCTTGGTCCGCAGCATTCGCAGACCATTGAAGGTTACTACAAGCGTCGCTCCCATGTCTGCCGCTACTGCCATCCACAAGCTAGCTGCGCCAAGAAACGCGACAACCAGGAATATGAGCTTGGAACCAAGTGCCAGCACGAGGTTTTGCTTCATCACCGCGAGGCTGCGCTTCGCGTGCTCAATCAGGAACGGTAACCGCATCGGATCTTCGGAGAGGACCACGGCGTCGGCAGTTTCCATGGCGAGTCCTGTGCTGTGCGGACCGAAGGCGATGCCTAGGGTCGAGGCGGCCATTGCCTGCGCATCGTTGACGCCATCGCCCACCATGGCGACAGTGCCGTGCTTCTTGAGAAGGTCGCGCATCGCCGTGGCCTTATCTTCCGGCATCATGCCCGCGCGGTAGGAGGGAGTTCCGATCTGTTCGGCGACTCTCGTGGCCGCGGCTGGACCGTCGCCGGTGAGCATCGTCACTTCATTTACGCCCAAAGAGCGGATCTTGCGAACCGCTGCCAGAATGCCGGGGCGCAACTGATCGCGCAGAACGATGGCGCCCCATACTTCCTTGCCGGATCCAGCAAATACGGTGGTCATGCCTGGGGTATCGGCAAACTCATCGGCTACGATCCCGTGGTCGTCGAGGTACAACTTACTGCCGACCCAGAATCGGATATCGTTTACGACCGCTTCGGCGCCCCGTCCAGGGAATGCCTGGAAATCAGATCGACGCTCGGCCGGGAACAAACCCTGGCTTTCCACGTAGCGAACGATCGCCTGAGCGAGCGGATGCTCACTACCGGTTTCAAGGCCGGCAATATTCTCGAGGAATTCCTTTTCAGGCTTGCCATTGAACAAGCGCACCTGCTCAACCTCCGGCTTGCCGCTGGTGATCACGCCCGTCTTGTCCAGTGCGACCGCCTTGAGGCGTCCCGCTGCTTCAAGGAACGCTCCACCCTTGATCAGGACACCGTGCTTCGCAGCCGAGGCGATGGCTGCGGCAATCGTAACCGGGGTAGAGATAACCAGCGCGCAGGGGCAGGCGATCAGCAGCACCACCATGCTCTGGTAGAACGCGTGGGACCATGTCCAACCCATGAAAAGCGGAGGGATGACCGCCACCAGCAGCGCCAGAATCATCATCGCCGGTGTGTAGACCCTCGAGAAACGCTCTACGAGCTGCTCGCTGGGTGCCCGGCGCTCCTGCGATTGTTCCACCATGCGGATGATGCGGGCTAGCGTTGTGTCTGTCGCTGGCGTCGTCGTGCGAATCTCGAGCAAGCCATCGGTAATGATGGTGCCAGCCAGGACCCTGTCTCCGCTTTTCTTGTAAACCGGATTGGATTCCCCGGTAATCATTGCCTCGTTTACGCCGCTGGCTCCGGAGGCGACCTCGCCGTCGAACGGAATCTTTTCACCAGGGCGTACGCGAACCACGGATCCGGGCGGCACCGTATCGACGTTCACGCGATGCTCATGCATCCGGCTGCGGTCGTGGTTGCAGCAATGGGCGTGGAAATCCGCTCCCTTGCCATGTAGAACAGTAGCCTCTCCGGGCGCTTCCTGCATCAATTCGCCAATGGCGGCGCGGGCTCGGGCCAAACTCCAGGTTTCGAGGACTCCTGCCAATGAGAACAAAAACGCGAGAGTCGCGCCTTCGCTCCATTCGCCGAGATAACAGGCTCCTACGATCGAGATGCAAACCAGCACGTTCATGTCCGGCTGCATCAGCTTCAATGCGCTCCACGCTTTGGGGGCGGCGAAGGTCATTCCCGCGATCACGGCGACCAGCGAGTAAAGAATGAGCGGTAGAGGGGTGGGATGGTCGCTATGACCCTGCAGCAGTCCGTTATGACTGGCTCCAAAGCCTTCGACGGACATCGCGCCAAGCAGCGCAAGTCCACTCACGGCGGCGGCGATCAATTTGCCGTGCTTCTGCAGAAAGGTCAGCTCTTTGGCTTTCTCCAGCCAAGGTTCTGCCTTCAGCCCGGTTTTGCCGATATGCTCGATGATCTTGTCGGCCGACACAACCCGTGAATCGAACTCTGCGGACATGCGTCCCCGCACGACGTCGAAGCCGAGTTCGTGAATTCCGTCCGTATTGTCGAGCTGCCGGCGAATGAGTTTGACTTCTTCAGCGCAATCCAAACCGTGGATCCGGAAGTCCGCCCTCAGCATAGAGGATGCCATTATGTTCAGTTCTATTGTAACGAGCGCTTTCCGCTCACCAATTGGATTGGATGCGGTAAGGTTAGCGAACGGTCCCGATTTTCTCGAGCGGCCAGTATACAAAGACTGCTTTGCCGTAGATGAATCGGCGCGCAACGGTTCCCCACGCCCGGCTGTCGTTCGACGACGAGCGATGGTCGCCCATCACATAGTAATGTCCGTCCGGAACCTGGGCTTCGGGATAGCTGCTGCGGTCTTTGTACTCGTCCGGGACATAGCGCTCCGGCAGCTTTTTGCCATTCACGAACACGTCGCCCTCATCGATTCGGACTCGATCGCCGGGAAGTCCAATGACTCGTTTGATATAGGACTTGCTCTGATCGTTGGGGTACCAGAACACGACCATGTCGCCGCGCTCCACGGAACCGGTAAATCGATAGACAAACTGGTTGATGAAGATGCGTTCCTGATCGACCAGGGCAGGCATCATGCTGGTGCCTTCGACCTTAACCGGCCGGTAAACAAAAAGGATGATTACGCCGGCTAACACGACGGCGAGAAACAGATCGCGGACTAAGAATCCAAAGCCTGCAAGCAGACCCGAACGCTTGGGCGGCGCGGTACTCTCGATAATTCCGACTTGTTCCGGCATAAAACCCGATGCCAATAGAATACACCAATCAAGCAGCGGACCATGTGGCATGGATCATCCCTGTCCGGAATCAGGAGCCGGGCATCGGGAGATTATTGGCCGCTATCCCACCTGACGTTTTTGCCGCAGTGGTGGTTTCGGATTGCGGATCCACCGATGGTACAGCCGAGGCTGCTTACTCCGGCGGCGCGACTGTAGTGAGCTTGGAGCGGATCGATTTTGCCTCTGGCTGCCACCAGGCAATCGCGGCACTTCCTGAAACGCTCGGAGCATTTGTCTGTACCGGTTCGGACCTGACGGGAGCGCTCGATGAGGCGCTGCAGCTAAGGGTCGCGATATTGGACGGTAGCGCCGACCTGGTGATCGACTCACGTAGCGGCGAGGTGCGAGCGATGCGCCTGAAAGCCCTGCGGGCTCTCCAAACATCCGAGCCGAACCCCTCATGGATGGTCGACATACCGGTCCGGGCACGACGGAAGGGCCTGCATGTGTTGGAAATGCCGCTCGGCCCAATGAGCGAACCCCAGGTTAGCTGGACGGCGGCGGTGCGGCTGTGGGCGCTGGGGTTGTGGGAACGATGAAGCGCAGAGCATTGGACAAGCCGGCGGCGGCTAAGGCAAGGATCCAGGAGGTCCAGGCAGCGCCTTGGCGGGGCTCGATCTGCCCCAGTTCAAATTGCCACTGCGGAGGCAAAGCCCGCGGCCCTACATAGAGAATCACTAACAGGACGAGAAACCCGACGCGCATGATCTGGCGCGCTACATTCGGCGTGAACAACACCGCCAAATAGGCGGAGAGCACGGTGACGAACCACACAGCCGACAGGCAGAATGTCGAATAGAGCCGCAGCACGCCTGCTTCCGGCCACTGAATGGGGCTGAGTCGAAAAACCACATTGACAGTGACGATCGCGGTCGTCAGAAAGATGAATCCCACGCACCAGCCAAATGCCACTGCTGCGCTAAGCCATGCAGATAGAATTGCGCTGGACTGCCTGGCGAACGTCATCCCCGCCGCAACGGGCGACGCCACAAATAACATTGGGATGAACGCATAGGCGAGAATCATGCGTGCATCGAGAAAGTCCACCCCGTGGCGTATTGGGATCAATATTCCAAATCCGAGCCAGGCGCCTAACGGCAGGGTCGGCGGACGTACGGAGGCCGTCGCGATCGCCGAAAACGCTTTGAGGAACATGTCCATCGATCAAGCCACTACGGCGGTCTTGTCCTTGGAGCGGCAGATGTCGATGAGCGGGCATTGTACACAACGCGGTTTGCGGGCAACACAGATTTCGCGGCCAAAATGAATGATTTGGTGCGAGAAGCGGATCCAGCGGTCCTGCGGCAGGATCTTCATCAGATCGCGTTCAATCTTGACGGGATCTTCCTCTTTGGTCAGTTCCAGGCGACGTGTGATGCGCTGGACGTGAGTATCCACCACCACGCCGGAAGGGATGCCAAAGGCCGTTCCCAATACGACATTGGCGGTTTTGCGGGCGGCTCCCGGCACCGTCAATAGATCGTCGATATTCCTTGGGATCTCACCGCCGAACGCCTGGAGAATCCGCTGGGCCGCGCCAATGACCGACCTAGCTTTGTTATTGAAGAAACCGGTAGAGCGGATATCGTCAGCCATTTCGGCTTGCGGAGCATTCGCAAACGCTTCAATGGATGGGTATTTCTGAAAGAGTCCCGGCGTGACCTTATTGACTCGTTCATCGGTGCATTGAGCCGATAGGATGGTAGCCACCAACAATTCCCATGCGTTGTTGTGATGAAGCGCGCACGTCACGTCTGGATACCGCTTGTCGAGCGCCTGCAGAATGGTTTCGAGTCGTTGAGCCTTTGCCTGTTTCGAAGCAGCCATAGCGACGCTCTAGAATAGCATTTGCGGCTTCTTTTACTTGGCGCGGCCTTTCTGATCGCATGGGGTCCATCGCTCTTTGGACCGTTCCACTTTGACGACCATTCGATGCTGCGCGACCCCAGAATCTTGAGCCCCGATGGCTGGCGGGAACTATGGCGACCGTTGCAGACCCGCCCGCTCACTGAATTTTCGTTTTGGATCAGCTATCAACTTGGGGCGAATGCGCCTTCCGCATTCCACATCTGGAACCTCGTTTTGCACGCGTTGAATACAGCTTTGGTGTGGGTCATACTTGGCAGACTATTTCCTGCCGGAGCGTTCGTGGCAACGGCAATCTTCGCCCTACATCCACTCCAATCAGAGCCGGTCAACTACGTGTTCGCGCGATCCACCCTGCTGATGTCACTTTTCTGCCTTCTCGCGTTGTGGAACTGGATCGAGCAGCTCTGGGTCTTTTCAGCGGTAAGCTTTGGACTGGCGCTGCTGGCCAAAGAGGAGTGCGTGACATTCCCGTTCTTCCTTCTGCTGCTGGAGTGGGGACGGAACCGGCGAGTGGACAAGTCCCAGTGCTGGACTGCTGCGGCCATGGTAGGGCTCGCGCTGACTGCCGGATTCAGGGCGATTCTCGCGACGGCCGCAAATCCCGGCTCCGGGGCGGGATTTGGCGCGGGTATCACGCCGCTCACGTATTTACAGGCGCAAGGCATCGTCATTCTTCGATATTTACGGCTTCTGCTGCTGCCCTTCGGATTCACGGTCGACGCGCAGATTGATCCGCCCGGATGGCCGGTTGCGGTCGCCGCATGGATCGTCATCGTTGCCGTCTGCCTCTTCAGTTGGCGACAGCAGCGCGAGGCAAAATTGACGGAGTGGTTTTGGCTGCTCGCGGCCTTCTTGCTCCTGGCGCCGAGTTCCAGCATTTTCCCGGCAGAAGATCTGAGCGCCGATCGTCGCTTGTACCTGCCACTTTTCGCTTTCGGATGCCTCTTTGCGCGCGTCCCCGCGGCGCCGGTGATCGCCGTGGTCCTCGCAGCCTTAAGCTTTGCGCGAACCACCCAGGTTTGGCAATTCGAACAAGCCCTGTGGCGCGAAGCCGTGGAACATTCGCCCGCGAAGGTCCGGCCGAAAATCCAGTTGTCTCGCTCCGTCGGGCTGGAAGAAGCCACTCGCTTGCTCGACGATGCCGCGAAGCTGGAGCCGCTCAATCCCGATATCCCCAATGAATTGGGGTTGCATCAGATCCGCGACGGCAAAGCGGCGGAGTCGCTTTCGGCCTTTGGCAAGGCTCTCGCTCTCGCGCCGGGCGATGGCAAAACGCTAAACAATCGTGGCGTGGCCCTATTCCACTTGCAACAACTGGATGCAGCCCGGCAGGACTTCAAGCGAGCTCTCGCGGCTGATCCATGTCTGCAGGACGCGCGGCGGAATCTGGAACTGGCCGGAGGCTCGACCGAGGTCACCTGCCCTAGCGCTTCTGGGGGGAACGCAAGGCCAGCGTCACAATGATGCCGACAATTGCCATAACCGCAAGGCTATAGAACATTTGCGTATAACCGCCTGCCATGTCATTGACGGCCTTACGGGCCTCAAGGACGCTCGACATGTAGCGCGGCACCACGAATCCCGCGGCGCCCCATGCGGTAAACAGCAGGCCGTAGTTCGCGCCGATCTGACGCGCTCCAAAGTACTCGGCGCAAAGCGAGGGCATCAACGCGAGATAGCCGCCGTAGCAAAACCCGACGGCGCACAAGCCGATTAGCACGACCCAGAAGTTTCGAGTACCCGGTAAAAGCCCGCCGCAAATCACGGTCGAGATGGAGAACATCATGAGGATTACAGTTCGCTTACCGATGCGATCCGAAGCGGTTCCCCAGATCAGGCGTCCGAGTCCATTGAATAGAGACATGACGCCGAGGGCGACGCCTCCCGACATTGCGGCAGCTGCGCCGGCGAGATCGCGAACCAGAGGCGCTGATTCACCGATGGCGGTCAGGCCGATCGAACTGCCAAGAAAGTAGACAAGCCACAAGACTCCGAATTGCCAGGTGCGGATGATGTCCGAAGGACCCATATCGACCGCCGCTTGGGCGGCCGCGCTGGGAGTCCAACCGGCAGGCTTCCAACCCGCTGGTGGAACCTGATAGAACTGAGCACACCCGGTCACCAGGACGAAAAACAGCCCTGAGAGGATCATGAAAGTGCGAGGAATGGTCACGGCAAACGCTGCGGGATCCTTTCCCAGCAGGGCTTCGAGCAGAGGAGCAAAGATCAACGATCCAAGTCCGAATCCCATGACTGCTAAACCCACCACAAACCCTCGACGATCCGGAAACCATTTCACGCAGACTGCAATCGGCGTTACATATGCGAAACCCACGCCCAAGCCTGCAATGACGCCATAGGCGATGTTGAGACCGTCAGGAGTGTTCCCGATAAAGGCCGCGAGCAGACAACCGGTTCCCAGCAGGATGCCGCCAACTGAACCCACCAGACGGGGGCCTTTGCGATCCTGCCAGAATCCCGCCACGATCATCGCTAAGGTGAAGAACAGAATCGACCAGCGATACGGCGCGATAGAAACGGACTTGGACCAGCCGTAATGCTGCTCCAGCGGGCCACGAAACACGCTCCACGCGTAGATGATGCCGAGGCAGACCTGCATTAGGACCGCAGCGCTCGCGATAAACCACCGGTTTGGAGTCGTGACCATGACGTTTCAGTTTAGAACAGGACGAGCTTGATATCATAAAGAAGTTGTTCGCCCTTAGGCCATGAAATCGTTGTTCGAAATTCTGGAACCACGCAGCCCCGACTGGTTGATCGCTGAATCGATCGACCCTGCGAAACTGCCCGTCCACATCGCCATCATCATGGACGGCAATGGCCGTTGGGCAAAGAAAAGAAGCATGCCGCGAGTGGCGGGTCACCGTGCCGGGGTAGACCCGGTTCGCACGGCGGTAGAAACCTGTGCGCGTTTGGGCATCCAGTCATTGACGCTGTATGCGTTCTCGGTCGAGAATTGGAAGCGTCCGAGGGCTGAAGTGGAGACCCTGTGGCGATTGCTCCGCTTTTATTTGAAGCACGAACTCGCGGAACTGATGCGCAACAACGTCCAGTTTCAAGCGATCGGCCGCATCGAGCAGCTACCTGAAATCATTCGCCGAGACCTGCGTGAGACCACGGAAGCCACCGCGGGAAATACGGGGCTTCGGCTCAATCTCGCCATCAACTATGGCGGTCGGGCTGAAATCGTAGATGCCGTGCGAACTTTGGTCGACCGCGCCCGCCGCGGCGAAGCGGTGGAAGTAACGGAAGAATCGATCGCCGCAAACCTCTACACTGCGCAACTGCCCGATCCCGATCTGCTCATCCGGACTTCTGGGGAGATGCGGGTCAGCAATTTTCTCCTCTGGCAGATCGCCTATGCGGAACTCTATGTGACTGAGACGCTGTGGCCTGACTTTCGTCGCGGAGATCTGCTGAAAGCAATTTTGGATTTTCAGCGCCGCGAACGCCGTTTCGGCGGCTTAGGCTCCATCCCCGCGCATACGGGAGAAGGCTCCGGAGCCCTTGCAGTTGAGGCGGAAGCACTTATCAGATGAAGCGGCTGGCGACCGCACTGGTCCTCATCCCCACCATTTCTTACGTAGTCGTTTGGGGCGACTACTGGCTGTTCGCCGTCGTCTTGTCTCTCATCGCGATGCTCTGCTATCGCGAGTATGACACCTTCGTCACGAACCATGGCATGGAATCGCCGGGATGGATCGGCTATCCGCTCGGCTTACTCCTGCTGCATGGCCCCTTTCCCGAAGCGACCTTCGTCTTGGCCGCATTAGTCTTTCTGGCAATCTCGTTGCGATCCGACGACCTGCGGAACGCGCTACCTCGTGCGGGCGCCGGAATTCTCGGCATGCTCTACACGTTCGGAACCTGGCGAACGGGCCTCGCGTTACGCGTCGCGAACCCATGGTGGCTCTTATTCGCCTGCGCTTTGAACTGGGTCGGTGACACAGCCGCTTTTTATGTGGGCCGGTCCATCGGCAAGCGAAAACTAGCGCCGCGCGTCAGCCCCGGCAAATCATGGGAAGGCGCGATTGCATCGACCATTGCGTCCATGCTGTTTGGCTTCTTTTTCATGCCACGCGTCCTGCCCGGCATTTCCGCCTGGAAATTCCTTGTGATCGCCGGCGTAGCGAACGTGGCTGGTCAATTGGGTGATTTGTGCGAATCCGCAATGAAGCGAGGAGCGGGAATGAAGGACAGCAGCAATCTGTTGCCGGGCCACGGCGGATGGCTCGATCGCGTGGATTCCAGCCTCTTTGCGATGCCGGTGGTGTACATTCTGAAGCAGATCCTCGAGATCTGATCAGAGCGCGGCGGGCCCGTCCAGGCTTCGCCACAGGTACCAACAGGCGACAGTCCGGTGCGGCCGCCACTTTTCGGCAATCGCTTCCATCTCTTTCGGCTTCGGATGAGCCTCCAACGCATACGCCGCCTTGATGGCATTCCGGATTCCCAGATCCGCCACCGGCATCACGTCCGGCCGCTTCAGCGCGAACATGAGCATCATCTGGACAGTCCAGACTCCGACGCCCTTGACCTGGGTCAGATGCTCAATGACCTCGTCATCCGGCATTTTGGCCAGCTTTGCGAAGTCGACGACGCCGTCGCGAGTCTTTTCCGCAAGATCGCGGACATAGGAAAGCTTTTGCTGCGAAAGCCCGGCGGCGCGGAGCCGTTCCGGGCGGGCCTTCAAAATCGCCTGAGGAGTCAGAGGTTCCGGGCAACGGGCGGCCTCAACGACCCGGCTGAAGATGGTCGCGGCAGCTTTTCCACTCAACTGTTGATACACGATGGATCGCACCAGGCTATTGAAATCAGCCTGCTTATGCTGCATCCGGTAGGGACCGACACGTTCGATAATCGCCGCCATAACGGGATCGGACTGTTTCAGATGTTGAATTGCTTTACGCATGGAACGAGGCCGGCGTCTGCGGCATCTATGATGGTATCGAGAGTATGAAATCCCCGCTGCTCGCCGCTTCACTTGCCTTTTTGGTAGCCATTCCGGCCTTTCCACAAGACGACGTCATCAAAGTAGACGTCGATATCGTGAACGTACTTTTCAACGTGCGAACGAAGAAAAACGGCCTCGTTGGCAACCTGACAAAAGACGATTTTGAGATCTACGAAGACGGCAAGAAACAGGAGATCAAGTACTTCACGAAGGAAAATAACCTGCCGTTGACGATTGGCATGCTGGTGGATGTCAGCATGAGCCAGGAGTTCCTGATTGAGCAGGAGCGGCAGTCCGCCATCCAGTTTTTACAGCGCGTGCTTCGCAAAGAAGATCTGGCATTTTTAATCAGCTTCGGCGCTGAGGCGGAACTCCTGCAGGACTATACGAATTCGGTCAAACTTTTGCGTGCCGGGCTCGACAACCTGAAGCTCAGCGGATCACCGGGAGCATTCTCGCCAACCGGGTCGCCGGTGCCGACCGCGGGCACTCCTCGCGGAACGATCCTGTACGACGCGGTGTACCTCGCCGCAGCAGATCAGTTGAAGTCGCAGGTAGGGCGAAAAGTAATCATTCTCATCACGGACGGCATGGATCAGGGCAGCCGATATACCCGAGATAAGGCGATCGAAGGAGCCCAGAAGTCCGACGCGATTATCTACAGCATTTTCCACGCGGATTACCGGCGCAACGGCTATTACTACCACCCCACTTCTGGCGATTTGAACCGCATGTCGAATGAAACCGGCGGACGGATGTTTGAAGCGGGACGCAACGACCTCAATACCATCTTCAAAGAAATCGAAGACGACGTTCGCAGCCAGTACACGATCGGCTTCACGCCGACGAATCCGAACAAGGACGGTTCATTCCGCAAACTCGAGATTCGTGTGAAGAATAAAGAGCTGAAAGTCTTCGCCCGCAAAGGCTATTACGCGGTCAAGCCCGAGAACTAACGCAGGCGTCGACGAAAGCCTTCACCAGCGGGGGAGTGAGACCTTGCAAGGCCCTACGTTCCGGCTGGAACAGAGTGGCGACATAAAACGGATGATCCTGCAGTTCTACTACACGAACTGATCCGTCCTCGTAATGCGCCGCCGCTCGTAACTTCCCTTCCTCAAACAACTGCGATTCGAAGTTGGGATTGAGGCCAAAGCTGCAGTGATAGACTTCTTCGATGCACTCCGCCCCGCCGTACGCCTGCCGGATCAAGCTATCTTTTTGCAGCAACATCGCCGCGCTTTCTTCAATTAGCGGGCACGAAAGAGCCGAAATCAACAAAACCGACGCCTCCGGGTTTGATTCCGCATGATCGGCGTCGGAAATTCCCAGGACATTTCGTCCGAATTCGATGATCGCGTGTTGAAAGCCACCGCAAGTTCCCAGGAAAGGCTTTGTGGACTCTCTTGCAAAGCGAATCGCGTCCAGCGCGCCTTCCATATTTGCGTACGGACTCGCAGGAACGCACCAGACGCCGTCAAACGACTCCAGTTGGGCGGGAACATCGCGCAGCGAACTCGTATGCAGCCAGACGCCTTCGGCCCCACATTGACTTAAAGCGATTGGAATTGCCTGGTGAGCGATTACAGTGGTATCGAAATCCCCAATCAATGCAACTTTAGTACTGAGGCCCATCAGGCTAGAATAGCCCGGGGATGGGGACATTTCCTTACACCGCAAAGCTTACAATCAGCCGCTAGAAGGAATAGCCATGTCTTCTATCCGTCGAATGTTTGGAATGTTCTCCAAATCCGCTCCTTCCAAGGGGTCCGATGAGCATGAAGAATCTCCGGCGCGGGCGGCGGCTCCCAGTAACAACGAACATTTGACCGCCACCGAGTTTCACGAAGCTTATAATTCCGGTGACTACGAATTTGCGCTTCGGGCGAGCGAATCCTTGAAGGTGAAGGGGAAAATTACCCCCGACTTTTGTTTGTTTCATGGTTCGTGCCTGATGCAGTTGGGCCGTTTTCAAGAGGCGGAACCTTGGCTAAAACAGGTGGTGGAGCTGGAAACCAGACCTCACCAGCTGGCGGCCGGTTATTCCGCCCTCGGCCAATTATTGATGCAATCTCGTCAGTATGACGAGGCCATTGTTTGTTTTGCGAAGGGGCTGAAGTACGCCCCGGAGAAAAGTAGCCTCCATCGGGAATGGGCAGAGGCTTCGCTGCGGCGGGGCGACGATCCCACTTCCGCTTTGGAGATGGCGAAAATGGCGGTGGCAGCCGAATCGAATCCCCAGGCAACCGCCTTGAACAACGGCTCCCACGTAAAACTGGGCGAGAATCTGGCCACTTTGGCCTGGATTCTTGCCGCCGCTGAAGGGGACGAAGTTGAAGTGGACCAACTGGTTAAGCGCGCCGTACCGCTGGTTCGCCACGAGTGCGTACAGTCTCACGCGCAGGTCCAATATCATTCCGGTTTGGCCTACGCGACCCTGGGGGATCGGGGACGCGGCATGCGGCATTTCGAAGAAGCCGTACTTGCCGATCCGAAGGGCATCTGGGGCCGAGGCGCCCGCATGATGGCCCACGGCATGAGCAAGGGCTAACGCCTCCAAAGCCAGACTTGATACACTGGGCGGACACTACGATGTCCGACTCCAGAGAGCACCTGGCCATGCAGTTGTTCCAGGAAGCCTACGAACATCAGATGTCGGGCGACCTGGACCTCGCGGCCAGCCTGTACAAAAATTCGATCGAATTATTTCCTACCGCCGAAGCTTATACCTACCTCGGCTGGACCTATCGCTATCAGGGCAAGATCGATGAAGCCATCGATGAATGCAAGAATGCGATCCTCATCGACCCTACTTACGGTAACCCTTACAACGACATCGGCGCCTATCTAATTGACAAGGGGCTTTACGACGAAGCGATCCACTGGCTGGAAAAGGCCTTGGCTAGTACTCGTTACGAGTCTTTTCACTTCCCCTGGTACAACATGGGACGCGCCTATGCCGAAAAAGAGATGTACAACAAAGCACGCCACTGCTTTCGACAGGCCCTGGCGATTGACCCGAAGTACAGCATCGCTCAGGAAGCGTATGAAGCGGTCACCAGACTTTTGCAATAAGGAGCAAGGAATTCATGACTGAGCCGTCCCGGCGAATATTTCTGAAATCAGCGGGTGCTGCGTTAAGCGCGGCGTCTTATTCCCGCGTGATGGGCGCGAACGATCGCGTACATGTCGGCATCGTGGGCCTGGGCGGCCGCGGGCAAGCTCACATGAAGGGTTATGGCGAACTGCCAAACCAGGCACGGATTGTTGCACTGTGCGATGTGAATCAGGCAGCTGTCGAGCGTGCACAAGCCACGGTGAAGCGCGCCAGCAACGAAGCTCCCAAGGGCTATGAGGACATGCGCAAGCTGTTCGAAGACAAGAATGTCGATGCCGTGTCGATGCCGCTGCCGAACCATTGGCACGCCCTGTCGACGATCTGGGCGATCCAGGCAGGCAAAGACGTATATATCGAAAAGCCGGCTTCGCACAACATCTTCGAGGGGCTGAAGATGACGGAAGCAGCCCGTAAGTACAAGCGCATGGTGCAGGTGGGATCGCAAAGCCGTTCGATGCCCCACAAGATCAAGGCCATGAAGATGCTGAAGGAAGGGGCCGCGGGCAAACTGTATATGTCCAAGGGACTCTGCTTCAAGCGCCGCAAGTCCATCGGCCACAAGGCGGACGAACCCACTCCCGCGGGTCTCAACTGGGATCTGTTTCTGGGCCCGGCCCCGATGCGTCCCTACAATGAGTTGCGCTTTAAGTACAACTGGCATTGGTTTTGGGACACCGGCAATGGCGACATCGGCAATCAGGGAGTCCACGAGATGGACGTCGCACGCTGGGGACTTGGCGACATCGCGATGCCGAAGAGCGTCGTCAGTACGGGCGGCAAATACGCTTACGTCGACGATCAGGAGACACCCAACACTCAGTTTGTGACCTTCGACTATGGCGACAAGCAGCTCGAGTTTGAGGTCCGCGGCCTGCTGACTGGCGACGAAGCTGGGATTCCGCGCCGAGGCGGCAACGTGATCGGCGACATTTTCTGGGGTAGCGACGGCTGGCTGGCGATCGATGGCTCGGGCTTCACCCTGTACAAAGGCGAGAGCAACGAGAAGGTCATGGAAGAGAAGGCGTCTGCGGGCGACACGAGTCCGCACATGGCGAACTTTCTCGATGCCTGCAAATCTCGTGACCATACCAAACTCACGGCGGATATCGAGATCGGAGCCACTTCCGCGGCGCTCTGCCACTTGGCGAATATCTCGTACCGGCTCGGCCGGAAGCTGAATTTTGATGGATCGAAAATGAAATTTGTGAATGACGCGGAAGCCGACAAGATGCTCACGCGCCCTTATCGCAAGGGTTATGTTGTTCCGGAGAAGGTCTAATGAATCGTCGATTTTTCCTGGGAGCGGCCACGGCCGCAGCAGCTACAAGTGTGATGGGCGCGAACGATCGGGTCCACTTGGCGATCGTGGGTCTGGGCGGTCGAGGCCAGGACCATATCAACTTCTATCTGAAGATTCCTGGGGCTCGGATCACGGCTCTCTGTGACGTGAATCAGGCTGCGCTGGAACGAACCCAGACCCGCTTGAAGCGCGAAGCCAATGAGTCCCCTAAGACCTACAAGGATATGCGGGAGGCCTTCGCCGACAAGAATGTCGACGCAGTGTCGATGCCGCTGCCGAACCACTGGCACGCGCTGGCCACGATCTGGGCTTGCCAGGCAGGCAAGGACGTCTACATCGAGAAGCCGGCATCGCACAACATCTTTGAAGGTCAGCAGATGCTCGCGGCTGCCCGCAAACATGGACGCATGGTCCAGGTGGGTTCCCAAAGCCGCAGCCTCGACTACAAGATCAAGGCGATGAAACTGCTGAAAGACGGCATCATCGGTAACGTCTACATGGCGAAAGGACTCTGTTATAAGCGGCGCAAGTCGATTGGCCGCATGCCCGACCTTCCCACGCCGCCTCCCGGAATCGACTGGGATTTCTTCCTCGGACCCGCCCCGTTACGTCCGTACAACGAACTCCGCTTCAAGTACAACTGGCATTGGTTCTGGGACACCGGCAACGGAGACATCGGCAACCAGGGTGTCCACGAGATGGACATCGCGCGCTGGGGCATGGGCCTCGGCATGCCAAAAAGCGTCGTCTCGACCGGAGGCAAGTTCGCCTACGACGACATGCAGGAAACACCGAATACGCAGGTGGCGACCTTCGATTATGGCGACAAGCAGATCGTATTCGAAGTCCGAGGACTCTTGACCGGCAATGAAGGCGGCCTTCCACGGCGCGGCGTGAACACGATCGGCGACCTGTTCTATGGAACCGATGGTTGGATGTCGGTCGACTCTCATGGCTTTCAGGTCTACAAAGGCGAGAGCAACGAGAAAGTCATGGAAGACACGCCCGGCGATTCGATCTGGGATACCAAGCCGCATATGGAGAACTTCATCCAGGCGTGTAAGTCGCGCAAGTATCAGGATCTGCACGCGGACATTGAGCAGGGTGCGATTTCGGCAGCCATGTGCCATTTGGCGAACACTTCGTATCGCCTGGGTGGCCGCAAACTGCAGTTCGATCCGGCGAAGATGCAATACGTGAACGATGCGGAAGCGAACCGCATGTTGACGCGTCCCTATCGCAAGCCATACGTGGTTCCCGTAATCAGCTAAAACATGCTCCGCCTCATCTGGCTCCTTGCATTCTCGACGGGTTCGACTTTGTTCGCTCAGCGGGTGGTCGTAGAGACCACGCTTGGCGAGATCGAAATGCAACTGGAGCCAGAGAAGGCGCCGGCCACTGTTCAGAATTTCCTTCGCTACCTGCGCGACGGGCGCTTTGACGGCGGAACGTTCCATCGGACTGTGCTGCTGGACAATCAGCCAGCCAACCAAATCAAGATTGAAGTCGTGCAGGCAGGACCTCGTGCCGGCGCCGGCAACTTTCCACCGGTCGCTTTAGAGCGAACCTCAGTCACTGGCCTACGTCATGTGGATGGCGCCGTCTCGATGGCGAGATCCACTGCGGATTCGGCGACAGGCGGCTTCTTCATCTGCATCGGCGATCAACCCGAGTTGGATTTCGGAGGCAAACGCAACGCCGATGGGCAGGGCTTCGCGGCATTCGGCAAGGTGGTTCGGGGCATGGATGTAGTCCGCAAAATTCAGCAATCTCCGCATACCGAACAGCGGCTCACTCCGCCGATCGAAATTCGACGGATTATTTTGCAGCCCAGGTGATGCCCATGTAGCTGGAGGCAATCACTACGATGCCGAAGGCGATCCGATACCAGGCAAACAGGCTGAAGTCATGCGTCATTACGTAGCGTAGGAACCAGCGTACGCAGGCGAAGGCAGACAGAAACGCCGCCAACAGCCCCACTCCAAACCAACCGAAATCACTGCTCGAAAGAAGAGCTCGCTCCTTATACAGCTGGTATGCGCCTGCGGCCATTAGCGTCGGCACAGCCAGGAAGAACGAGAATTCGGTAGCAGCCTTGCGCGAAAGGCCGAAAAAGAGGCCTCCAATGATGGTGGCGCCTGAGCGGGACATGCCAGGGAACAGGATCGCCAGCGTTTGCGCGCAACCCATTTTCAAAGCATCGGTCCACGTCATGTCGTCGACTTCGGCGACTGTAACAACTGGATGCACCCGTTTCTCGGCCCACAGGATGACGATGCCGCCGATGATGAAGGCTAGTGCGACAGGAATTGGATGGAACAGGTGCGCTTTGACGAGTTTGCCGACCGCCAGGCCAATCACCGCAGCTGGCAGGAATGCAATCATCAAGTTCACTAAGAACTTCTGCGCCGACGGCTGCGTGAATGCGCCCTGCAGCACCTTGGCAAATCTCGCTCGATACTCCCAAATCACTGCCAGAATCGCGCCGGTTTGAATGACAATATCGAACACCGCGCCTTTTTCGTTATCGAATCCGAGCAGTTGTCCAGCCAGGATCAAATGGCCTGTCGAAGAGACGGGAAGAAACTCTGTGAGTCCTTCGACGATCCCCATAACAGCGGCCTTGATCAGAAGAATGAGGTCCACCGTAGGATTGTAGCTTGTGGTTTCGAGTTGACGCGCCCGATAGCGGCTTGGGACACTGGCCCTTAGCATGGCAGAAACCCGCGAAAAATCCCAACTGATGAGCGCGTCTGAAATCGACAGGACTCTCGTCCGTCTGGCTCACGAAATCCTGGAGCGTACCGAAGATCTCGGCAAGCTCGCGTTCATCGGCATCAAGCGTCGGGGAGTGCCGCTCGCGCAGCGGCTGGCTCGCAAAATTAAGGATCTGGAACGCCTCGACGTGCCTGTCGGATCGCTGGACATCAATCTCTATCGAGACGATCTCAGCACGGTCGGCGACCAGCCGCAGGTCAAGTCCAAGCAGATCGATTTCGACATCGCAGGCAAGGACGTCATCCTCATGGACGACGTGCTATATACCGGACGCACCATCCGCGCCGCCCTGGATGCCTTGTTCGATCACGGCCGTCCGGCGCGTGTGCAGTTACTTGTCTTGATCGATCGCGGCTGGCGTGAACTGCCGATCGAAGCTCGCTACGTAGGACGCATGGTGCAAACCAGCGCAATCGAAATCATCGAAGTGAAGTTCCAGGAAATCGACCAGATGGAAAAGGTCCTGCTCGTGGAAAAGGTCGGATGACCAGCGGAAAAGGCTTATTAGGGATCGAAGGATTGGATCGCGCTGAGATTCAGGCGATCCTCGACCGTGCGGTGACGTTCCAGCCGAAACCCGGCGAGAACACGTTTCAAAAGCTGAATACGCTGCAGGGGCGCACACTCGTCAACCTGTTTTTCGAAGCATCCACCCGCACTCGCACCAGCTTCGAGATCGCGGCCAAACGCCTGGGTTGCGACACGATTTCGATCACAGCGTCCGGCTCCAGCGTCTCCAAAGGCGAGAGCCTGGTGGATACGCTGGCGACTTTGGCGGCAATGCGGCCCAATGCAATCGTGATGCGCCACGCTGCCTCGGGCGCGCCGCACTTTCTACAACGCCATCTCGAAACGCCGATCATTAACGCCGGCGACGGTCTGCATGAGCATCCAACGCAGGCCCTGCTCGACGCACGCACCATCCTCGACCGGCGCAAATCCCTTTCGGGGCTTCGCGTGGCCATTATCGGAGATATCGCACACAGCCGTGTCGCTCGCTCGAACATTCACCTGCTGTCCAAGTTCGACGCGCACGTCATTCTCTGTGGACCTGCTCCATTGCTGCCTGCTGAGCTTGCACGGATTGCGCCCGGCGTCATTCTCACGACCGACATGCGCGAGGCAATTCAACGCGCGGACGTCATCATGATGCTTCGCGTGCAGTTGGAGCGGATCACCGAAGCCGCGTTTCCGGCCGGCGAATATTTCAAGTTCTATGGACTGCGGGCGGAGCATCTGCACCTTGCCAACCCGGATGCGTTAGTCATGCATCCCGGCCCGATCAATCGCGGCCGCGAAATTTCCTCTGAAGTAGCCGACTCGAAAGCATCGATGATTCTGAATCAAGTGGAAAATGGCATCGCCGTTCGAATGGCCGTGCTCGAAAGGTTCATGCAGCAATGAGCGGCAGAATCATCATCAAGAATGGGCGAGTGATGGATCCCGCTTCGGGCTTCGATGCGATCGCCGACGTCGCCATTGAAGGCGATGTCATTAAGCAGATCGCGCCTGGAATTGACGCGACAGGCATCGAGTTCATTGACGCCACTGGTTTGATTGTCGCGCCGGGCTTCATCGACATGCATGTGCATCTGCGTGAACCTGGCTTCGAGCATTCAGAAACCATCGAGACCGGCATCAATGCCGCCGCAGCGGGAGGATTCACATCGGTTTGCTGCATGCCGAATACGAATCCCGTGAACGATTCCGCGATGGTCACGAATTACATCATGGAAAAGGCCCGCCGTCTGAATGGCGTCAACGTTTACCCAATCGGCGCGATTACCAAAGGCAGCATGGGTGAGGAACTGGCGAGTATCGGTTCCATGAAGCAGGCGGGCATCGTGGCGATTTCAGACGACGGGAAGCCGGTGATGAACGCACGCGTTATGCGCCGGGCAATGGAATACGCCAAGGCGTTCCACATCCCGATCATCCAGCATTGCGAGGATCTGCATCTCAGCCATGGCGGCGACATGCACGAAGGCATGGAAAGCGTTCGTCTCGGTTTGCGCGGCATCCCGGCCTGCTCGGAAGATGTGATGGTGGCCCGCGATCTGCTGCTGACTGAAGTCACAGGCGCACGCTATCACGTCGCGCACCTCTCAGCGAAGAACTCAGTTTCGATGGTCGCCTTCGCCAAGGCCAAGGGACTTCCGGTTACTTGCGAAGTCACTCCGCATCACTTCGCACTAGCGGATTCCGACGTTGTTCCGTACGATTCCAACTACAAGATGAAACCGCCCCTGCGCGGATCGGAACACGTTGAGGCTTGCATCGACGGCATCGCGGATGGCACGATCGACGCGCTGGCCACCGATCACGCTCCGCATTCCGGGGCTGACAAGATGCAGGAATTCGAGCGCTGCCCGTTTGGAATTCTCGGGCTGGAAACCGCGATCCCGCTCAGCCTCGAACGCCTGGTCCACACCGGAAGAATCCCGTTGATGAAGATGATCGAGCTCTACACGACAGGTCCGTCGGACATTCTGCGTTTACACCGTGGACGGCTGCAGGCGGGTGCGCGGGCAGACATCACGATCTTCTCCACCACGGCGAAGTGGACCTATGACGTACATAAGTCCAAGTCGAAGAGCCGGAATTCGCCATTTCACGGGCAAGTGTTCGTGGGAGGCCAATCGGCCGCTATCGTAGCAGGTCGAGTTCTCGCCTCCCAATTGTTCTAACAGCGCGGACGGATGCCCTGCGACAACCGCTCGATTCCGTCCGCACTCCATTTGAAGCCGTAGCCAGGACCGTCGGGGATCGCCAGAAAGCCGTCAGCGTCAATCTTAGGCGGCTCCACGAAGAGTTCGTCGATATAAGGCTCCGGTGTCAGGAATTCAATCCATCGTGCGTTGCCGGCAGCGGCGGTCAGGTGCAGGTCGGCAGCCAGTCCGATGCCGGTATTCCAACCGTGGGGAACGACGAGGATATTGTGATCGTCAGCGTATTGACCTAGCCGATGTTGTTCTGTCAGTCCACCCACCTTCGTCACATCCGGCTGTAAATAATCAATGGCTCGCCGCTCAATCCAGGGCAGAAAAGTCTGTCTGCGCGTGAGGCACTCACCCGTCGCAATCGGCACGGGGCTTGCCCGGGTGAGTTCCACGTAGCCATCGATGTCGTCGGGACGCAAGGGTTCCTCAAACCAGGTGACATCGTAGTTCTTCAGCATCTGCGATGTGTTTAGCGCCCACTTGTAACCGTGAGGCCACAAAACATCCGAGCCACCGGCGTCTACCATCAGTTCACAATCAGGCCCGATCGCATCGCGGCAGGCTTTCACGATCGCATCGTCGGTCTTGGCATTCCTACGGCCGAACGGACCCCAACCAACTTTGAAAGCGCGGAAACCGCGCGCGTGCGCAGCCAGCAGTTTGTCGGCCATCTTTTCCGGCTCTTCCATCAGCATCGATGCGTAGGGCTTGATGCGATCGCGGAGTTTGCCTCCAAGCAACCGGTGAATTGGCTGAGAAGTTGCCTGTCCCAGAAGATCCCACAGCGCCATATCGATCCCGGATATCGCATGGGTGACCGAACCTCCGCGTCCTTGCCAGAACGTATTCTGGTGCAGCTTCTCGGTCGTTGCCGCGGGATCGATTGCACTCGCGCCTTGATACAAGGGCCGGAGTAGATCCAGCGCCGCGGCCACCAGCGGCGCCGACGTGTAAACGCTGCCAAGGCTGGTCAGGCCCGCGTCAGTCGTAACTTCCACGAGAGTGCGCGTCTGCTCAAGTTCCGAGAAACGGCTTGGCCAATCCTCATATGCTTTGCCATAGAGCGGGATCGCGCGGATGGACGAAATTTGAATCTGCATGTTTCTGGAAACGTTATCATGAGATCCTTCTCTCATGAAAGACTATTCGATCACGAGTGACGTGTCTCGAATGGACGCCGGACGAATTCATCAGTTTCTTGCGAACGAATCGTATTGGGCCGCTGGAATTCCTCTCGCGGTAGTCGAACGATCGATGCGGAATTCATTATGCTTTGCGGTGCTCGATCCGAACGGCGACCTTGCCGGCTTTGCACGCGTCGTTACTGACCGGGCAACATTTGCTTACCTTGCCGATGTCTTTATCCTGCAACCGCATCGCGGACAGGGGCTGAGCAAGCGGCTCATTCAGAGCATTCTAGATCATCCGGACCTGCAGGATTTACGCCGCTGGATGCTCGCAACGCGCGACGCACACGGACTCTATTCCGAACATGCCGGCTTTGAACCTCTTGCCGCGCCGGACCGTTGGATGGAACGTCACAATCCGAATGTTTATACGGATCGCCCATGGATGAGTTGATCGGACGGGCGCTCGACGACAAATATTGGCCGGAAAGCCTGCTTGGCAAAGGCGGCATGGGTGCCGTCTATCTCGCAACTCACATTCACACGCGTCGCAGGGTCGCCGTGAAAGTCATCGCCCCGCAGTACATGGGCGACCGGGAATTCGTGGTTCGTTTCCAGCGCGAGGCAGAAGCAGCCGGGCGCTTGCGCCATCCGAATGTGGTGAACGTCACGGACTTCGGCGTCGCCGATGTAAACGGGGTACAGGTTGCTTATCTGGTGATGGAGTACATGGACGGTCAGTCGCTTTCCGACTATCTCCGCGTACAGCCCCAAATGCCCTTTTCCCTGATCGTGGAAGTCATCGATCAGATGGCGCTCGCCATCGACGAAGCCCATCGCCTGGGCATCGTGCACCGCGATTTGAAACCCGACAACATCTGGCTGGAATCAAACCGGCGCGGTGGCTATAACGTCAAGGTCCTGGACTTTGGAATCGCGAAGTTAAGTGACGCCTACGCAACGGAGCCCGTCTCTCAGTTGGCAACGACCACGGCCACACCGGTAAAAGTCGCCTCCACTGCTGCCGACGAGGCCGCGACCCAGGAAATTGTGCTGACCTCGCCACCGAAGTCGATGACGCTGGCGGATTCATCGGGATTTTCCACCACCGTTGGTACGGTACTTGGCACGCCTGCTTACATGTCTCCGGAACAATGCCGTGGCGAGTCGGCAGAGGGTGCTTCGGATATTTACAGCATGGGCATCATTGCCTATCAACTCATTACCGGCGAACTGCCCTTCGATGGGCGTGGTCTCGAACTGGTGCGGCAGCATTCCGAAGAGACGCCACGTACGCCACGCCAGAGAGATCCACGGATTTCACAGGGCATCTCGACCGTCGTGATGTCTTCGCTGGAAAAGCAACCCGAGCGGCGGCCCCATACGGCGACTGCCTTCGCGAAAGCGTTACGGATCAATGTGGACGGTCCTCGAGCTCTCCTACAGGCATCCAAGCAGAGCACCGCGCGTACACCGGGTCTGTTCCTGATCGTCGTCGCAACGGCCGTCCCGTTTGCGCTTCTATTGGCAGCGTTCTCACCTTACGTTCCGTGGTGGGTGACTCTGGCCTACCAGATCTTTGTGGCTCCCCTGATTCTCGCGCTGGTATCCGGAGGCGCCGCAGTGGCGCACCGCCAGGCTCTCGAATCGCCTGAAGCTCCGCCGGAGATTGGGCCGTTGTTCAAGCAGTACCTTCGCATTTTTCCGGCCTTATTGTTCACTCAACTGTGTTGGTTGGTGCAACCTTGGCGGTGGCTGAGCGGCGCATTAACGGCTCCGGTGCTCGTCCACGAGAACCTGCGAAGACAGGCGGCGCTCGATCGCAGCGCCAAGTTGACCCAGCCCTTTCTCGGACTCGCTCGCGAAATTATCGTACGGCTGTTTGCGATCGGGCTGCTGGGATCCATGTATTTTCCAGCCATCGTTTCGACCCTCGGAGCGCCTCTCGACGCAGTGAAGCGGTTTTACCTGTTTTCATTTCCGAGCAACTTCGCATTCGCCATGCTGCCCGCATCGTTCAACATGATGTTCCTGGCCTATGCGGCGGGGCTGAGTACGCTCTACGAGTGGTCGAGATCGGCATTTGCGGAACCGCTGGCAGTTGTCGCAAACTCACAGGCCACACCGAACTCCCGAATGGTTAAGCCCTCGATCGCAGTACGATGGTGGGCCTTGGCCCCCATACTGTTAATTGCCTGGATCGTCTTCGGACAGTTCCGGCTGTGGGTAGGTTCTCAAACCTCTGAGCTCGCGCAAGCCGCTACAGAAGGCCGCATGCATGCGGTTCGGAAAGCGGTCGCAAGCGGAATTCCTTCCGCTACAGTGAACCTTCCTGTCCGGAACAAAAGAACCATACTGATGTACGCCGCGGACTGGGGAGATGCCGAAACTGCCCGAATGCTACTCGATGCCGGAGCGCAGGTTGACCTGCAGGACAGCGCCGGCAATACCGCGCTGCATCGGGCAGTTCATGCCAGGGCTACCGAAGTCGTTCGGCTTTTGCTTGCCAGATCCGCGAATCCGAATTTACGTGACGATGACGGCGTAACGCCCCTCGTGGTCGCCGTGCGGTCGAGCCAGCGAGAGGCGGTAAAACTCCTGCTCCAAGCCGGCGCGAAAACGGACATCAAAGACGATCAGGGGAAGACCGCCAGCGACTATGCCAAGGAAGAAGGCAACTCTTCTCAACTGCTCCCATAGACGGCACGTTACGATACCAAAGATGGGTAATTTGACATTCTTGAAGAGTTCCAGTCGAGTGGCAGTTGCGGTAGTGGCTTCCATTTCCTCTTTCTTCGTTGCGATTGCAGTTGCCCAGGATGGGCCTGAATCTGTACTAAAGGCCAGCAAGACGTTCAAGCGGGCAGTGATTGTCTCCGGACTCGCAGGACCTTGGGAAATCACCTGGGGACCTGACAGTATGCTCTGGACAACCGAGCGAACGGGAAGGCGCATCACTCGTGTCAACCCCGCGAACGGTCAGCGGAAAGTCGCAATTACGATCGATGAGGCTTTCGCACCGGGTGGACAGGATGGCGTGGTCGGGTTGGCCTTGCATCCCCAACTCTTGAAGGGCACAGATCGGAACTTCGTATACGTGTCCTATACGTACGTTGATAAAGCGAAGGGTCCTGATCTCCGCGTGACGGATCCGGCAAACCCATACCGGTTTTTGTATGGCAAGGTCGTTCGGTTCACGTACAACCCATCGACCGAAACGCTGTCGAATCCAGTGAACCTGGTTACCGGCCTTCCCGCCGGCAACGATCACAATGCTATGCGCTTGAAGATTGGCCCGGATGAAAAGCTCTACATGACGATCGGCGATCAGGGAAACAATCAGCTCGGCAACTTCTGCAACCCGGTCCTTGCGCAACGGCTGCCTACAGCCGCAGAGATCCAGGCGAAAGACTACGCGGCATATGAAGGCAAGAGCCTGCGCCTCGATTTGGATGGAAGCGTCCCGAAGGATAATCCGAAACTCGACGGCGTGGTGAGTCACGTTTACACCTATGGACATCGCAACGTGCAAGGTATCGACTTCGGACCGGATGGCACGCTCTACGCTGCGGAACATGGGCCGAAGACCGATGACGAGATCAACGTTCTCACGGCTGGCTCGAATTACGGCTGGCCCCATGTAGCCGGGCTTCGAGATAACAAAGCCTATGAGTATGCGCGCTGGGCCGAGGCGAAGAATCCCCCCTGCTCGCAACTGCGGTTCAGCGATCTGGCCATTCATCCGTCGGTACCGCGCGAGCCGGAAACCGCGTTCACCAAACCGTTCGTGGAACCGATTGCGACATTGTTTACGGTGCCGACTGGCTTCAACTTTGAGGATCCTGCCTGCAAAGGAATCAACTACATTTGCTGGCCGACAGTGGGCATCTCGGGCGTGGAATTTTACAGCGGCAAGAACCTCAAGGCTGGAAGCGGAATTCCCGGCTGGGATCAAGTCCTGCTCATCACGACACTGAAGCGCGGGTCGATTTATGTCCTTCCTCTCACGGCGGACCGCAAGAAGGCCGCTGGGCACATGGGCCGCTATTTCCAGTCGGAGAACAGGTATCGCGACACGGCTGTCAGCCCCGATGGCAAAACGATTTACGTCGCCACAGACCCTGAAGGCCTGGCTGAATCGGCAACCGGGAGCGCGACGAGTAAGATGCAGGATAAGGGCGCGATTCTGGCTTTCACTTACACGGGTGAGGGTGCACCGCCTGAGTTGAAGACCATCTCACAGAATCCTCAGCCCAAGGAAGATCTGCCCAAGACAGCGGATCCTGGAGACATCCCGGGGCCGGGGACGCCTCCACAATTTACCGCCCGGCAGGCAACAGATGGCAAGAAAGCCTACGAATCGTACTGCGCGGTGTGTCACGGAAGCACCCTCACCAATGGCACGTTCGGGACTCCACTCGCTGGAGAATACTTCAAAAAGAACTGGACGGGGAAGAGTGTCTCCACCTTCCATACGAAGTCCAGGACGATGCCCCCAGCCTCACCTGGATCTTTGCCGGCAGCCTCCTACGTGAACATCATCGCCTACATTCTTGACGTAAATGGCTTCAAAGCCGGAAACACGGCGCTCTCAGCCAACCCCGAATCCATGAAACAAATGCGTCTGAAGTAGTCCGCCGGTAATGTTTTTCAGGAAGCGCCCATATCCCTTCACACGGAGGATTTATGTGGCGTTTTCTGTTTTGTGCCGTATGGACCGGCGGGTTATTTGGACATATCTTGTCCATCACACCGTCAGAGACGACCGTAGGCGCGCCAGGGTTCACCCTTCGCGCCGTCGGCGTGGACTTTGAATTTACAGAAACGCTGAAGTGGAATGGGGTCGCGCTCGCGACGACCTACGTAAGCTCTGAAGAGTTGCACGCGACCGTGCCTGCAAGCTTGCTGCTGACTCCGGGTCCGGTGACCATTTCACTTTCGAGCTCGGGATATGGAGGCGGCTACCCGTACTATGAATCTCCGTCAAGTCCGGCGGGCGTGATCTTCACAATCCATCCGGAACCCGTGATCACCACCACAAGCCCCCTACCAGGCGCGGGGATCGCCGAACGGTATTCCCGGACGCTGGCTCGCACCGGAGGTACACCGCCGTTCCGATGGACAGTCGCTTCGGGTTCCCTGCCCCCGGGTATCAGCCTGGATACCAATAGCGGGCTCCTTGCCGGCGTCACGACTTCGCAGGGCAGCTTTCGCTTCACCGTCCGCCTCACTGATCGCGTCAACATTGGGACCACGAAGGACTTCGTCCTGAGCGTCACTACGGGTGGAGCCGGCTCAACTGAGCCTGGCTGTGCAGTCACCCCACGGAACCAGTTCTTGTCCATGCATCATCCAGCGGCGCACGTTGCCGGGGGTCCAGTGCCACAGGCTCCGGATCATATCTTGAGAGTTCAGCTAACGACTTCGGGCGGCTCCAATGCTCCAGCGGGAACAGCCGTGCGCATTGCAGCGACGCGTAGCGTATTTGCGGGCGGTTCCACAACCGCGAACGGGTTCACAGCTGTGGATGGAGTCGCGAGCTTTGTGATTCTTCCGCCGGCTGCGGAGAGCTTCGACCGCACCGATTTCACGGCCAAGTTCGATGCGGCGGGTAAGACTTATGAATGCAGAGGATCCATCCTGGTTGGTATCGGGCTGCTCAGTTCGATCCGTGAGAGCATCAGTGCGACGTCGGCAGCCGCCCTACTTGGCTTGCGCAACCAATATGCCGCCGACTCCCGGCGTTTCCTCAAAGAAGCTGAGCAGATCGTAGAGCAGCATGCGGAGTTTCAGGCCGAGGCCCTGGCATTACTCGAATACTACGAGCCGCAGATGCAAACGGCGCTATCGGGTGGGGACGTCCACATGAAGCCATCGGAACTTGCGAGGATAGAAAAATTTCTTCTCAAGATCCAGCCTCACGCGTCAGCGGATTTTCGCGCTGCGATCGGAAGATGGCGACGTGATATGACTCGCATTGCACCCGCGAAAATAGAGTCGGCGAATCGGGAGACGCGCGGTTGGGATCCTTCGCCTTTTGTCATCGGCGTTCCCCCTACAAACTCGCCGGAAAAGCACCGAAAGCTCAGCTTCGAGAGCAACGCCGGACAGGTAGCGGCCGCGAAACATATCCGATTTCTGGCTCGCGGAGCCGTGCATCATGCTTGGTTCACCAACGATGGAGTGGTCTTGCGGACACCGCTCGCCAATCCGGTGACGCTGCGCTTTGCCGGCGCCACGTTGCGCGACCCGGAGCTTCTGGAACCTACCGGAGCCATGACAAATTACCTCGTGGGCTCCGACCCTCGTGCCTGGCGCACAGGCATCCCGCACCATGCCCGCCTGCGATATCGCGAGGTGTTTCCGGGCGCCGACCTTGTGTTCTACGGCGATGAAGGGCAGCTGCGATATGACTTTGTACTTCGTCCGGGCGCAAATCCGCGCAAGGTCGTCGTGGCCTTCGACGGAATCGGCGCTATGGAACCGCAACCCAGCGGAGAACTCCTGCTGCAAGCTAAGGGCGGAGTGCTGCGGCTCGGCGTTCCCTACGTGTACCAACTGGCTTCGAATGGAACGCATCGCCCGGTGGCGGCGAGATACCGCAGCCGCGGCGGGAATCGAATCGGCTTCGAACTGGATGCCTACGACCCTTCCCTGCCGGTCGTGATCGACCCCGTCGTGCAGTATTCATCGTTCGCGGGCAGTTCGGGCGAGGATGCTGGCCTTGCTGTTCGAGCGGATGCGCAGGGAAGTGCGTACGTCGCCGGCTTCAGTGGCTCCTCCGATATCCAGGCATTCGTGACGAAGTTCTCTCCTGATGGATCGCGCATCATCTATACGACCTATCTCGGCGGTTCCGGGATCGACATTGCCACAGGGTTGGCGTTGGACCGGCAGGGGAACGTCTACATCTGCGGTTCTACCTCATCCACGGATTTCCCTGCAGCGAGAGGTTTCGGACCGTCGTACGGAGGAGGTCCCTCCCGGTTGCTAGGCGACGGCTTCGTCGTAAAACTGGACGCTTCCGGATCGTCGATTGTTTATGGTTCGTATCTTGGCGGGTCAGGCGGTGATGCCGCGAAGGCAATAGCGGTGGATGAACAGGGAAGCGCCTACATCACTGGCTATACCGCCTCACTCGATTTTCCAATGCGTGGTGCATTACAACCTGTCAATCGAGGCGGCGAGTACTTGAAGTCCGATGCGTTCGTAGTGAAAGTGAACCCTGCGGGAACCGCGCTCGAATATGCAACGTACCTTGGTGGCAATGGCGATGACGCGGGATTGGCTGTGACGGTCGATAACACAGGAAATGCTTATGTCGCGGGGGCGACGCATTCACCGAACTTTCCGGTCGCAAACGCTTTCCAGAATTCCCGGAAGAGCGACGTGGACGCCTTTGTAGTTAAGCTCAACCCCGCAGGGAACGCTTTGATTTATTCCACCTACTTCGGAGGCTCGTCGGATGACTCGGCTGCCGCGATCGCCGTAGACAGCAGCGGCGCCGTGTACATCGCTGGCATTACCGGATCGGTTGATCTACCGGCAGTGCAATCCAACGCAGCACAGTCCAAGCCGGGATCCGCCGACGGCCTGGGATTCGACGCCTTTGCAGCCAAGCTGTCACCAGCGGGAAATACTGTCCTTTACTCCACTTTCCTGGGCGGATCCGGGACAGAAATGGCTCAAGGTATCGCCGTAGATGCAAATGGCGCCGCCTATGTGGTTGGTGAGACGGGATCCTCCGACTATCCAGTGACCAATCGCCTATGGCTCGCCGGAGCGGGCTCAGACAGCTTTCTCACAAAGCTCAACTCCAGTGGAACGGCGATGGAATTCTCTACTTACCTGGGAGGGCAGTCGCTCGATTCGGCAGCGGCCGTAGCGCTCGACACGGCTGGCAATGTGTACGTAGCGGGATCGACGGCATCGTCGGATCTTCCGGTCACAACAGCTGCGGCCCGTTCCGTTCTGGCGGGCCGAAGCGACGCATTCGCAATTAAGATCCAGGCTGCCGGAGTAACGCCGCCATTGCTCGACGTACGGTCTGCTGCAAGCCAGTCCCGGGGAGGATACGCCGCCCCCGATTCCGTACTGACTATTCTCGGCGACAATTTGGCCGCCAATGAAATGACATCCCAGGATCCGCAAGAGTCGTTGGGAGGCATTCGTGTAGAAATTGTGGATCGGGAAGGTGCCAGCCGATCCGCCGCTATCTACTCGGCGAGCCCAACGCGCATCGACGCTGTGGTTCCTGCTGATGTCGCTCTCGGAGCCACAACCGTTCGCGTCTTGCGTGAGGGCGCACAACAAGCGTCTGTAGTCGCGTCCGGATCGCTTTATGTGGCGGCCGTTGCGCCTGGGATCTTCACCGAGAACGGAGCAGGTACAGGATCTCCGCGAGGCTGGGCAGTTCGCGCGTCGAATACGGATGGCGTCGAATCGCTGCTGCCTTTGAGCCAATGTAGTGGCAGCAACGGTGACTGTGAACCTCTGGAATTAGACCTAAGCAGTGGAGGAGTGACGCTGACATTGCTGGCAACGGGAATGCGTAGGCAAGCGCCGGACACAGTCGTTGCGATCGCTGGCGGCGAAATCCCAGTACCGGTGATTACGGTCAAGCCGCACGCTCAATACCCGGGCTATGACCAGATTGTTTTGGGCCCTCTGCCCCTGGCCTTGCAAAACCGTGGATTGATCGATCTTGCACTAAGTGTAGGGGCAGAAAAGGCCAATGTAGTCCGGATACGCGTGAAGTAACACTAGCTGTCTTAGATATCCCGCATCGCGCCCATGGGTTCGAACTTCGCTGCGCGGCGGGCCGGGATCCACGCCGCGGCAAATGCAATGGCGAGAAATGCCATCGCCGTAAAGACGAGCGTCGAGGGATCGGTTGGCTCCACTCCGACCAGCATCGTAGTCATCATGCGAGTCAGTCCCATGCTCGCGAGGGCGCCAATGAGAACGCCAGCGGCGCCCCATCGCAATCCCTGCCCCACAATCAGCAGAAACACCTTTGTGGAAGATGCACCCAGGGCCATTCGAAGTCCGATCTCGGCACTTCGCTGGCGGACTACAGTCGACAGAACGCCATACAGTCCTACCGCCGCAAGCAGCGCGGCAACCCCTGCAAAAAGAGAGATCAAAAGAAGCTGAAAACGCGTCGCGGATTGCGCCTGGCGAACAAGAGTATTCATCGTGACAGCCCTCAGGATCAGAGCACGGGAATCGATCTTGCGCAATGCCTCGCGTATTTGTGGAGGGAGTTGGAGGTTGTCGGCAGACCCATCGCCTGACACCCTTGTACGCAAAGTCCAGATCGATGCTTGTCCGAAGCCGACAAATGCGTCGGGAACATAAATTTGCTCGCGTCCCGGCTCGGCCAGGGAGGTGTTCGCCTGGTGCGCCACGACACCAACGACTTCGACCCATTCCGGTTCAGGGCTGCGCACACGCACCAGGATTCTCTTCCCGATAGCGGATTCCGCGCCGAAGGCTTTTCGAGCCAGCGGTTGGTCGATGATTGCCAATTTGCGATCTAACGAGCTGTCTTGTGCCGTAAATGTGCGTCCCTCGATCAATCGGGAACCCATCGTCTCAAAGTAGCCCGGCAAAACGACCTGCAGATCCGCAGCCTGAAATTTGCTTGGATCCGAGAGTGCCTGCTCAGTTCCCCAACGGATCGGGCTGTAATTGCCGCCCAGTGGAACAGGGAAAGTAGCCGAAACAGCGGTGACTCCTGGAAGTGCTGAGAGAGCTTGCCGGATCTGATTCTGCAGTGCATCCCGTTCCTGGGGAGTCCGCCCGCGAAGCCCTCCGACCTCCACCGCTAAGACGCCTTCGGGCCGGAATCCAGGATCTACTCGCTGCAAAGCGAGGAAGCTCCGAAGCATGAGCCCGGATCCGGTGAGGAGCACAAAACAGAGTGCGATTTCGGTGATCACTAGCGCAGTCCTCATCACATTTCGGCCCCCGAACGAGGGTCCTCGGCCATCCGCACGCAGCACCTGCGCCATGTCCGGCCGCGCCAAACGCAGGATCGGAACGATCCCAAAGACGGCGGCCGCTGCTAAGCCCATGAGTATGGAAAACACCAGGACATTCCCGTCAATGCGAACAGTATCGAGCCGTGGCAGGTCCGCCGGTGCGAAGCGCAAGAGTTGCCGTAAAGCCACCCAGGCGATCCCTAAGCCCAAAGAGGTACCCAAGGCGGCAAGTAGTGTAACTTCTGCCAGGGCTTGCCGGACCAGGTCCCACCAGCCGCCTCCCAAAGCTGTTCGGATTGCGTACTCGCGATCTCTAAGAGACGCTCTGACAAGCAGGAGATTTGCAACGTTGGCGCAGGCGATCAAGAGCAGAAAAATGACAGCGCCCATTAAAGCAATGACTGCAGGACGAACAGCGTCCACCAGATGCAGGTGCATCGGACGAACGAACGCTGCAAATCCTGCGGTCTCCTTGATCGCGTATTGCCGGCGAATGTCGCGAATGACTTGGTCCGTCGACGCCTGAGCCGCGTCGATCGTCTGACCTGGACGAAGTCGCCCAATGACCCTCCAGGCGACTTGGTTTCTGGCCGCATTGTCATAATTCAGGCGGGCGGGAACCCAAAAGTCTACTTTTCGCTCTATCGCGGCTGATGGTGGAAAGTTGAGTTCGAATCCTGAAGCGAGCACTCCGACAATCACTGGGCCTTGGGGGAACAACGGGCGTCCTATGGCCCCTGCCTCACCACCCAAGCGGCGCTGCCAGTATTCATGGCTTACGATCGCCGGAGGTGGTGGAGGCGGCTGCGCCGGTGCTGGCGTCGCCTCGACCTGGCCTGGGAGCGGCGGAGGCGGAGGAGGCAGTGGTTCTCCATCCTTTGCCTCGAAGTCTCGTCCAGCCACGATTCCACCGCCCAACAGTGTGAAGAAGTTCGGGCTGACGATTCCCACTCTAACCTGCTCCGAAGTGCCGTCAGGCAATGGGACCGGCTGGCGAACCGTCCGTACGACGGCCAATTGTTCCAGAGAGCTTTTCGTGCCATTCCTCAGATCCATGAAATCCGCATCAGAGAATGGGAAGTCCTTTACAGCTCGCTTGACCATATCACCCCGAACGATGACGAGCCGGTCGGGATCGCGATGCGGCAGCGGCTGGATCAAGACCGCATCCACGACGCTAAAGATTGTGATCGCCGCAGCTAGCCCGAGACCGATAGTCACGACTGCAGTCAGCGCAAAGACCGGATTCTTCCCGAGCATGCGAAGCGCGATTCTGAAGTCACTCAGGAGCAAAGTCATGGGAGTTTGACGCTCACAGATAGTTTTCGTTCGGCCTGAAGCGGAATGCGGTTACGAGCGACAACCCACGGAAGACACGCCACTCGTCTCCCACCCTCTTCGGATCATTTCAAGTTCACCCGCTCGTCCAAACGGGAAGCCGCTGGGCGTCCGTCGGTCCCCGTTCCGCCGATCACTCGGATGAGCGATAGCCGTAACGACAGCGATGTGGGTGGTGGGTCCGTCGTCTAACTGGAAGCGGACTCTGGGGAAAAACGGTGCGGCGTCGAGATCGGCCAAGTGCAATCTTGGATCGCAGCCGTTCCGTTTGCATTTCCCGTTCCATGCGGTCAGGTCCGCAGACGCAGCTGCCAGGAGCGGCGGTACGTGCAACCCGAGCGTAAGAATGAACCGAGGGCGCTGAGTTTCGATCTGCACTTTCAAAAGCCTGAGACAGGCAGCCCGGAAATCCGGATTGTCTCGACCTAGATATTTCTTGTTGTCGGCTCCTTCGCATAGACCCATAAAAGCGTTTGTGAAAAAGCACTGTTCGAGTGGAATACCGGCTTTGTCCAGCAGATCCAGGAGTGCAGCCCAGGTGCCCTTTGTCACGACTTCTCGTCCCCGCTGAAAGGACTGTTGGAACCCGGCTTCCGAATCAAAATTATGTCCGAGGATCATGGCGCCGCCGTGCGGAAACTCGGTTACGGCTGAATCACGCGAATACAGGCCGCTGCCTCCGGGGAAAAAAGCAGTTCCCTCTATGCGACCAGGAATTGGACAGACATGAGCCGAGTAGTGGAGAGAAGAAGGAACCAACTCTTCCATTTTGCTGAACAACTGTTCGACGGTATCCAGGAACGGCGCTGCCATGCCTAGCAAGGTAGCAGGCGGCAAATTCCTGCTGCCCCACCTCCTTCTCATGGGTAATCACGGAAGGTTAGTACAAGACGGTTGCCTGCAGCGTCTCGCCGAGTTCGATCTCGATGATGCCACCAGGCTCAATTCCAATCTGAAATAATACATTTTACTTGCGGGGTTGCTGGCACTGTGACATACTTCCACGCAGGTTTCCCAGGAGAACGCATTGCATCAGACGATTTTGAAGGCGACAGCCCTGCTGCTGGCCGGAGCCCTGTCAGCGCTCGCACAGTCTGCCACCGGTACCATCCACGGTATAGTCACCGATCCCCAAGACGGCGTCGTCGCCGGAGTGCAAATCACCATCCGTAACACGGCCACGAATGCCGTCTTTCGCACCACGAGCAACGAAAGCGGCAATTTCACAGCTCCCGGTATGTCGGTGGCCGAATACGAAATCACAGCGCAGCGCCAGGGTTTCAAGAGCGCCGTCCGCACGGGGATCCAGTTGCAGGTAAACCAGAACGCGCAGGTGAATTTACGTTTGGAGATTGGCTCTGTCGCCGAAACCGTCGAAGTGATGGGAGAAGCGTCTTTGGTTGATACCAGCAGCGCCACTCTCGGCGCCGTGATCGAAAACCGGCGCGTCCGAGACTTGCCGCTGAATGGCCGCAATGCTCTCTCTCTTACTTTGCTCAATCCGGGCGTTATCTCGAACGCTGGCCCAACGAATTCCGGCTTTGGCGACCGCGGTGTCCAAATTTCCTCGCTCAGCATTAATGGCAGTCCCAACTCGATGAACGCGCAGATGCTGGACGGCAACAACAACGTTCTCAGTTATGTCGGCGAAGTCGGCGTGCCTCCGGCGGTTGACGCGGTCGAAGAGTTCAAAGTGCAAAGCGGCGCCATGTCGGCCGAATTCGGTTTTACCGCCGGCGGCGCGATTAATCTCGTCACTAAATCCGGCACCAACAACTTTCACGGTACGCTCTATGAGTTCCTTCGCAACGATAAGCTCGATGCTCGCAACACCTTCGCCACTCGACGGTTGCCGCTACGCTATAACCAGTTCGGTGGCTCGATCGGCGGACCGGTCATCAAGGACCGAACCTTCGGCTTCTTCAACTGGGAAGAGTACAAGCTACGCTCCAGCTCGCCTCGCATCGCCAGTGTTCCGCTGGAAGAATGGAAGAATGGGGACTTCAGCAGGCTCTTGACTGCAAATGGCGTCCTGATTCCCATCTACGATCCCGCGACTACCAGAGCGAATCCCAACGGCCAGGGCCTGGTGCGAGATCTCTTCCCAGGCAACCGGATTCCTACCAATCGCTTCGATCCCATCACTCGCAAGATTCTCAATTTCTGGCCGGCCCCTAATCGCACGCCATCCAACGCGAATACCTTCAGCCAGAATTTTGAGGATCAGTCCTTGAATAAGACGAATTGGACGCAGAACAGCATCCGCGTCGATCATCGATTAACCGCCTCAAATTCGATGTTCTTTCGCTACACAAGTGCCAGGCACTACACGCTCGGCAATAACATCTTCACGGATCCGACGGTGGGGCAAGCGCGCGAAGACACGCAGCTCAACAGGAATGTGATGGTCTCCGACACGCACACCTTCTCCCCGACGCTCATCAACAATTTGCGCGTCGGCGTGATGCGCCAGCACTTCAGATTTGAAGCAGTAAATGCAGCGAAGGGTTGGCCGCGTAAACTTGGATTGCCTGAAATCGTGCCCAACGACCAGTTTCCTCAAATCGACTTCGGCTTCGGCGCCATCGGCGGCCAGGCGTATGGCGAGCGCGGCTCACTGAATTGGGATATCCAAAACCTGATTACGAAAATAGCCGGCAATCATACACTGAAGGCCGGCTACAACCACCGCATCCTGTATGGTGGAAACCGCCAGGGCGCGGCGCTATCCGGCAACTACACCTTTGCCGGTCTCACCACCAATCCGCAAGTGCCGGCAGGCACGGGCTCCAACCTGGCGCAGTTCCTCCTGGGTGACGTGGGCGGCGCTAATATCGACCGCATTCTCGGGAACTCCTGGCACGGCCTCGCCATCAGCACCTTCTTCCAGGACGACTGGAAAGTTAATCGCCGCCTCACGCTGAACCTGGGCCTACGGTGGGATTGGCAGCAGAAGCCTTATGAGCGCAACAACGGCCACATCAACTTCGATCCCAGTGTCAAGGTTGCCGGCTCTCCATTCCAGGGTGCGACTGTCTACGCCGGCCGCGATGGCCAGCCGCGCACTTTCCTCGGCGAGGATTACAACGACTTCGGACCGCGCTTCGGATTCGCTTTCGATGTCTTCGGAACCGGCAAGACCGTGATGCGCGGCGGATACGGCATCTTCTATCCCTCGATCTTCTTCCGCGAATTTCTCGGCGTTACACAGCTCTTCTCGGCCACCTCCACAAGCTGGGTCGCGCAGGCGCCCGGTGAGAGAGCTTTCCGTTTTCAGGATGGTTTCCCGAGCAAGCCGCTCGAATCTCCCGGCGTTTCAGCGGGACCGCTCGCGCTGTTGGGACAGAGTGTGAGCATCAATGAGAATGACCCCACGACGCCCCTGACGCAACAATGGAATTTCGGCATCCAACATCAGTTGGGCGGATGGCTATTCGATGCCGGATATGCCGCCAACAAAGGCAATCACTTCCTGGCGAACGGGTACAACCTGAATCAGATCGATCCGCTGGTCCGCCAGCAACTTGGCCAGGCACTCAATACTCCTGTCGCCAATCCCTACGCCGGCCTTGTTCCCGGCGGTTTCGGAGCGGCGACCATTACTCGCGAGCGGTCGCTTATGCCGTACCCCTACTACAACGCGGTAACGGTCCGTAATCCGCGGATGGGCAACTACATCTCGCATCAATTTCAGCTGAACATCCAGAAGCGAATGAAAAGCGGGGTGCTTTTGAATGTCGCCTACACCAACGGCAAGCGCATGAGCGATTCCGCCCTGACGCCGATCGATTTCGGCCCCATCGAACAGACGAACGAAGGCGGCTTCCAAAATGGCAAGTACGATCGCCAGGCCAACAAGTCCATCGATCCGGCCGACGTCTCTCAGCGCCTGGTCACGAGCGTGCTATGGGAGCTTCCGTTCGGCAAAGGCAGACGATTCAGCCCGTCCAATGCCGTCCTCGGCAAGATCGTCAGCGGCTGGCAGCTTAACATGATCAGCGTAATTCAGGGCGGCATCCCCCTCACGGTGCGCGGCGCCAGCAACAACGCGGCCGACCGTCCGAATTCCACCGGCGTTAGCGCCAAGTTGCCCCGAGGCGAACGCTCTGCAGCCCGTTGGTTCGATACAACGCAGTTTCTCAATCCGCCGCAGTTCGAGCTCGGGAATGTAGGTCGCACGATCCCCGACGTCCGTCACCCTGGGACGACGAATTTTGACCTTTCCATGATCAAGGACACCCGCATCAAGGAGCGGCTCACCCTGCAATTTCGGTTCGAATCCTTTAATGCGTTCAATAAAGTGAACCTCGGTTTGATCAATGATAATTTCGGCGCTGGTCCTGACGGCCGCAATTCGAGCGCAACCTTCGGCACCACGGCCTCGGCGCGTGATGCTCGCATCAACCAGGTCGCTTTGAAACTGATCTTTTAAGGAACACGCGGGCAACGGAGGCCGCGGTCGCGTTGGACCCTGCCCGCTTCTAAACTGGATCTTATGCTTGCAGCCACAATCGTTTATGCATCCATCGGTTGGATCACCTTCCCGCACGGCGAGGAGATCGGGCCCATGTCAGCCGTTGCAATCGGAAAGCAGCAGGAGATCTATGTCCTGCACCGCGGCCCCAAGCCGCTAATGGCCTTTGACAAGGATGGCAAGTTCGTTCGCTCCTGGGGCGAAGGCCTGTTCGCACTGGCTCATGGACTCCGAGTTGCTCCCGACGGCTCGATCTGGACCACCGACAATCAGAAGAATAATTTGAGGCAGTTCTCGCCTGATGGCAAGCTGCTGCGCACTATCGAGGCTGGATTCAAAGCTCCCGATGATCTGGTCTTTGCTTCCACCGGTGAAATCGTGGTGGCCGACGCGGGCAACGCGCGGATCGTCAAACTTTCTCCCGAAGGCAAAGTCCTGGCCGAATGGGGCAGGAAAGGCGCGGCTCCGGGAGAATTCGCCGCCGCGCACGGCATTGCGATCGACAAGCAGGATCGCATTTACGTTGCAGATCGCGGCAACAATCGCGTCCAGGTCTTCTCGCTCGATGGTAAGCAGATCGGCGTGTGGACCGGCTTCGGCAACCCGTTCGGACTGATCACAATCGGCGACCAATTGCTGATTTCCGATGGCGACGCAAACCGAATCACTCACCTTTCATTAAAAGATGGCTCCATCGCCGAACAATGGGGCGATGGGGAAATCCTCAAACTGCCGCACCTGATGGCGCAGGACGCCAATGGAACGCTATACATCGCTGAGGTGAACGGCAAGCGTGTGCAGAAGTTCAAACGGAGATAACTTAAAAGTAGAGGCGTCCTATGCGATCCTTCACGTTGTTGTTTGCTCTACCGCTGATGGCATTGCCGTTGTTCGCCCAACAGCAACCGCCTCATCCACAGGACCAGGTGGACGCCGCTCATCGTCCGCTCTTCCAGAGCAAGGAAGATAAATCGAAGGCAGCTTCCGCATTGACTTCCGAAGCGGCTCAAGCGCGGCCCCTCGGGGGCGTGAAAAACCCGTCCATCCCAAATCGTAATTTCATCGACACCTATCTCTTCGGCCGCATGGCAAAGGACAAGATTCCTCATGCCCGTCTCGCGACCGATGAGGAGTTCGCTCGCCGCGCCTGGCTCGACGCGACTGGCCGCATCCCGCCTTATGAGGAGCTACTCGCCTTCCTTCGGGATCAGGACGCGAATAAGCGTGACAAGCTCGTCGACAAGCTCATCGCGAGTGAAGGCTTTATTGACAAGTGGACCTACTACTTCGAGGACCTTTTACGTGCCGGCGGCCGTATGGGACCCGGCCTCAATCTATTCCACTACTGGCTTCAGGAATGGCTCCGGCTCGACCGTCCCTACAACGAAATGGTCACCGAGTTACTCACAGGCGCTGGCAAATCGAGCTTCTCAGTGCCTGGCGGACTTTATTTCCAGCGGGACTTTGTCAAGGCTAAGGACGATCCAGAGTCCCCGGACGGCATGGATCTGCTGAACATTCCAGATACGATCGACGAATTCACTGTGACCTATTCAAAGGTCTTTCTGGGCCTGAATCTTGCGTGTATCTCCTGTCATGACGGCAAGAACCATCTGGAAAAAGTAAACGTCTATCTGACCGGCAAGAAGCGCGAAGACTTTTTCCGACAGGCGGGCTTCTTCGGCAAGACGCGGCAGATTATGAACTGGGAGAACGGCTATCAGGCCAACACCGAATACACGGTGGATGACCTGGCGCCAGGCTACGATACCAAAGCTGAGAGCATTGTCCGCGTTCCACGAAGTGGCGGCAGCGGCGCTCCCCGATTCATTCTTTCCGGCGACTCTCCGCGCCCGGGCTTCAACGAAAGGGACGAACTGGCGCGCATCATGACTTCGCACATCCAGTTTTCTCGCGCTTTCGCCAACCGTATATGGGGTGAGCTGATGGGCTTTGGCATCGTCGAGCCCGTCGACGAATTCGACTTGTCCCGCTACGATCGCAATAATGTTCCCGAGGGTTGGCAACTGCAACCGTCGAACCCCGAGCTTCTCGATGCGATGGCGAAGGATTTCCAGGACTCGAATTACAGCTTCAGGAAATTCATCCGCCGCATCATGACTTCGAGCGCTTATCAACTCTCTTCGAACTTTGATGGCGAATGGAAGGAAACCTACGCGCCGTACTACGCGCGCAAGTTCGTTCGCATGCTGAGCGCGGCCGAGTTGCATGACGCAATCACCCTGGCCACCAATCGCCCGGCCGAGCTCTCGAGCGGCAGCGAGAAAGTCCCGATGGTGCAGCAGATGTCGGAGCCGAAGAAGGCGGACAAACCGGTTCAGGGCTTCATGAAAGTCTTCGGGCAATCCAACCGCGACGACATGCCGAAGAAGACGCTGCCTTCCTCCCTGCAAGCCATGCTGCTGATGCAGTCGAAAATCGTCACCGATCGTGTGCTCGCGATCAACGGGAGCCGGATCGAGCATCTGCTCAAGGAATCAGACGACACCGCTCTTGTCGATAAACTCTATCTAGCCACTGTCGCGCGGCGTCCCACTGAACCGGAACGCGGCGTTGCCCTCCGCGCGCTAGCCAAAGACCGGCGGCGCGGCGCTGAGAACCTGCAGTGGGCGCTTATCAACAGTCCCGAGTTCCTGTTCAACTATTAGTTAGTTAGTGAGGCGATATGCAAAAGCGAGTCAGCGATATTCTTCCTTGCCGGCGCGACATCCTTCGCCTGGGCGGCTATGGACTCCTCGGCGCATTCGCAGACCAGGCTTTCATGCCGATACAGGCGCGAGCCGCGGGCAAATCCAACCCACGCGGTACTGCCCGGTTCGCCATCGTCATTGAGCTCGCCGGCGCGATCAGCCATATCGACTCATTCGACTTCAAGGAAAACAAGGGTACACCCCAGGATCTTGATGTCCGTCCCATCCGAAACGACCTCTACCTCTCGAACCGGCTGTTCCCGGAGTTGTCGAAAGAGATGGATAAGATTTCGATCGTGCGCTCCATGAAGAGTCATGAGGTGGTCCACTTTCGCGGGCAATATTACACGCAAGCCGGTCGTCCGCTGAATCCCGCGCAGGCGCCTGAGATACCGTCCGTCGGCTCAGTGGTGGCTTACGAATTTGAATCGCAGCGCCGGAGCACCGATACGTTTCCTACGTACATCGGCTGCAATCTCGACACGGCGGGCTGCGGAGCCCTGTCCACGGGCTTCCTGCCCCCGAAGCACTCCGTGCTCGATGTGAACCTGAAAGACGGCGGAGGCGGCACGGCTCTCGATACCGAAGCGCTTAAGGTACTCGAAGAGCGTTATCGGCTGCTGAACGAACTTGACGAAGCACTGCAATCGTCCCGCGCGGGCCGCGAGCGTAGGTTCACCAGCTTCCGTGACTTTCAGTCGAGCGCCTATGAGATTCTCGGCGACCCACGTTGGCCGAAAGCCTTCCAGATGTCCGGCGACGAGCGCAGCCGCTATGGCGATAACGAAGTAGGGTTAGGGTGCCTGTTGGCGCGAAACCTGGTGATGGCAGACGCCGGAACGCGCTACATCCACATCACACATCCGGACTGGGACCATCATAAGAACATCTTCGATCACAAATCGAAATCGAACCACTATATACGCTGCAACGAGTTCGACAAGGCCATGGCGAACCTGCTGCGCGACCTCGCCGCCGCCCCGTCGCCGCGCGACAAGAGCAAGACACTTCTCGACGAGACGCTCGTCGTCATGGCCACCGAGTTTGGCCGCACTCCCGGCGCATTAAACGGCATCGCCGGACGCCACCATTACAACCTGGCTTATCTTTCGTTGTATGCCGGAGGCGGTATCAAGCCCGGCCGCATCATCGGCAAGACAGACGGAGATGGAGCGAACATCATCGACACCGGCTGGAGATACAAGAAGATGCAGCCGCGCACGGAAAATTTATACGCGACCATTTATTCAGCAATCGGAATCGACTGGAGAAAAGAGCTCACCAACACGCCGTCCAAGCGCGCGTACCGCTATGTCGATGTTCTGGGCGCCACCGAATTCGTCAGCGACGACGAGATCGCGGACCTCTTCGTCTGATGAAGTTCCTCCTCACGCTGTTATTTTCCGCCGTCGCGCTTATGGCCGAAGACGGTATGGTGCTGATCCCCGCAGGCGAATTCACCATGGGCCGCACCAAGCTTACCTCGGACGACAAGACCACGATGCGTCCGCGCGTGTTGCTCGACGATCGGCCGGAACACAAGGTGGCGATCGACGCTTTCTGGCTCGACAAAACTGAAGTCACTCACGGCGCTTATGCGGGGTTCATTAAAGCCACCGGCCGCAAAGAGCCGTACCATTGGCCGCTCCGTCCCGCTGCCGAAATACCGGTCTACAACGTCGATTGGGACGACGCAAAGGCATACTGCGAATGGGCCGGTAAGCGTTTGCCCACAGAGGCCGAATGGGAGCGTGCCGCTCGCGGCGGGTTGGAATCTAAGGACTATCCATGGGGCGATAAACCCGATCGCAAGCTCGCGATCTACAATGACTCAACGGGCGCTGGTCCCGTCGCGAAGTACCCGCCGAATGCCTTCGGATTGCACGACATGGCTGGCTCCGTCAGCGAATGGACCGCCGACTGGTTCGAGCGTGAGTACTACTCGAAGTCGAGCGCCAAAAATCCCACCGGCCCTGAAACGGGAACATACAAAGTAATTCGCGGCGGCGCATGGTCCGATCCAGCAGCCCGCATTACGACATTTTTCCGCAACTGGGTCCGCCCGAATCAACGCACGCCGAACATCGGATTCCGCTGTGCGAAGTCGGTGAGGTGAAAAGCATTTGCTCTTCGCACTCGCCATCCAGTTACTCGGATGGGGGCATCTTTCGCCTCCCGGGCAACAGCTCGCAAATCAGCTTGGCATCACCGAGGCCGGCTTCCCGGCGGCAATCGAATCCATACGCGCGCGGAACGCGGCGAGGCTGCGGCAGGGCGAGATCGATCACCTGATCTTCCACATGCTGCAATCGAAAGAGTTCACGGCCGAGGATCCCATCGATCCGGCAGCCGCAGCAGCCGCCGCTGAAGCCGTAACGCCATCGATCCGTCGTCGCATCGCCGACTTCAGTCGTGCCCTCGCCAAACCCGCCGGCAGCCGGCAGATCTATTTCGCCACACTCGTGCCGCCGAAGAATGCTGACAGCTTTCTCGAAGAGCAACTTGCCCGCGTCCTGAAGTGGATTCGCGAGAAGGAAAGCGGTTGCCGTCGAGCAGCGGCTCCGCAGGCGTGTATCGCTGACCTGTACGTTAACCGTGGACACAGCAGCGATACGAGCCCCCAATCCATGGAGCCGGTGCGCGCAGCTTTCGAATGGTTGCGACGCACACAAACTTTTCGCCCGAAACGGATTCTGATCGTCGGTCCGGGAACGGATTTTGCGCCGCGGACGGCTCTCCGCGACGCGCCGGAGACGATCTATCAGCCGCGGCTGACGCGCGAGTTGGCAGGCGGGGCCAGGGTCGATTGTGTGGATCTGAATCCAAGAGTGGTGCTTTCCGCTGCCGGCGAATGCGATGCAGCGCAGCTCCTGGACATCACAACGGAACGCCTGCCTGTGACTTATGACGTGATCATCGCGACCAACGTGTTGTTGTATTTCGACGAAAAGGAGCTGCTGCTGGCCATGCATAATATTCGCGCGATGCTCGCTCACGACGGCGTATTCATCCATAATGAGGCAAGATTTGCGGTCCAATTGTTCGGACGGGCAGCTGGTTTGCCGCACAGGCATTTCGGAAGCGTGACCTTGGATCCGACCAGGCGCCCTCCGCTGGTCGATCGCTTCGTGATACATTCCCCGGCCGCGCCGAAGCTTTGATCTCTCAATCATTCGCCGAGGACTGATGAAGTCCACCGAGATAATCCGAAATGTGTACATCTTGCCGATTTGGGCCTGTGTGTTGCTAGACCCCATTCCGCCGTGCGCGAGAGATCCATATTCCCCAGCTCCAGATTGCCAGGCAGGGCCACAAAGAAGTCCTCGTTTACGCGCAGTCGGATGTTCCGTGATCGAAACCCCTTCCGCCGCCACTTTCAGGAGTTCGACAGGAGTCTTGACCCTATTGCGGCTGAACAAAGATCAGAACAAGGATGGCAAACTGTCTCCAGATGAATATGGAGATGAATGCGGTGATGAACGCTATAAGCCTTCCGCGATCAAATAGAGTGACCGAGCTTTTTAAAGTTGTAATTGGATGGAAACTTCGGGGCAGGTCAGAAGTGATCTATCGGTTCAAACAGCGACTGTGCCATTTGCTGCTGAAGAAACATCGCACGCGTAAGCAATGCGAGAAGCTTGCACCGCGTTTTCTACGGGCCATTGCGGAGCTTGGACAGGCGACACTGCCATCCTTGGTGACCGTAGGCGAGACCCTGCATGCCTGGGATCACCGAAGGCTTTTAGACCAAAATGGAGGTTCTGCAGAGGAAGGCTTATGGCTTCCGCAACTTCAATAACTATCGTTTGCGGGTTAAGGTATTGTGTTCTTAGATCAGCGGACTTTGGGGGGTGCCCTTTCCAGCACAGTGGGATCCGAAGCTTGGAATTCACGTGACTTGAAGTCGCGGC